>Ga0115004_10002309_pt1 | contig 15707 bp, 15 predicted proteins | sample ArcticOcean_MG_C_10_FD_88737 | JGI IMG/M metagenome (GOLD analysis project Ga0115004, IMG submission 88737) | Marine microbial communities from western Arctic Ocean - ArcticOcean_MG_CB11_90 | ecosystem: Environmental > Aquatic > Marine > Oceanic | place: Arctic Ocean: Canada Basin | collected...
AATGAGGACGTCATTAGGGCTTACGTTCAGAATCAGCTCAAAGCAATGAATGAGAACGAAGTACATGGCCAGCAGCTTGGGTTGTTTTGAAACTCGGTCGCTTGCGGCCGAGTAGTTTATAAAAAAATCAAACAGGTGTTTGAATTAATGATTTGATGCATGTTTAGTTATGGTTTTATGCCTTACTAGACTAGAATACATAGTCATTGTTGGGTGTGCCCAATAACTACATCTGGAGAGTTACGTGTTAGATTTTTTGTACGAGTACGGGCTATTTTTAGCTAAAGTGATTACCTTTTGTATTGCTGGCGTTGTAGTAATTGGTTTTTTAATCATGACAGGACAAAACCGCCGTCAACATAGCAAAGCTGGACATATTGAGGTGCGCAACCTCAATGAAGAGTTTGAAGACATGACGGATACTCTAGATCACGCCATGATGGACAAATTTCAATTCAAACAGTTACGTAAAAGCCAAGAAAAAGCCGATAAGCTCCAAACTAAGCAAGATAAGGCCGATGCAAAAAAACACGCGAAGCAAAGCAAGGTCGAAAGCACTTCCGCTATTAATGAAGCTACACCAGCTATTAATGAAGGTGCTCCAGCTAGCGAAGATGAAGAGCCCACCGCTAAGAAACGCACCTTTGTATTAGACTTTGATGGTGACGTTAAAGCCAGCGCAGTAGAATTTTTACGCCATGAAATTAGCGCCATCATATCGGTTGCCAAAGTGACCGACGAGATCATTATGCGCCTCGACTCAAGTGGTGGCATGGTACATACATACGGTTTGGCTGCATCACAGTTAGGTCGTATTAATACTGCCAATATCCCACTTACCATTTGTGTTGACGAAATCGCCGCTAGCGGTGGCTACATGATGGCCTGTATGGCCAATCACATTACCGCTGCACCATTTGCCCTTGTTGGGTCCATTGGTGTGGTAGCAGAGGTTCCTAACGTTCACAGGCTGCTTAAGAAGCATTCTATCGATGTTGAGGTGTTAACTGCTGGTGAGCACAAGCGTAGCCTTACAATGATGGGCGAAAACACCCGTAAAGGCCGTGATAAGTTTGTAGAAGACTTGCAGCAAACCCACAGCTTGTTTAAAAGTTGGGTGAAGCAGCAACGGCCACAGCTTAACATAGATAAAGTGGCTAACGGTGATGTATGGTACGGCCAGCAAGCTATAGATATGGGCCTTGTTGATGAGGTATGTACTTCCGATGAAGTGCTATTAGAAGCGATCAAACAAAGCGACGTATTACTCATAGAATACGTGGCTAAAAAGACCATAGGTGAAAAATTTGGTATGGCAGCCGCTACAAGTATAGCGTTGTTTAGCAATCGTATATGGTCCAAAATACAGCGTCAGTCTATTACCCACTAAACTGGTTCAGGAGCTACCCAATGCCCTCTTTTTCAAACCTATGTAAACCGTTGTCACCAGAATTTTTAGCACCCAACGACATGCCTATACGTATTGGTTTAGTGGTGCTGGCAACAGACATGGTGCTTGAAGTTGAGTGGCGCGAACTATTTGCTGGGTTACCTATCGAGATTTTGGTGGCGCGCATAGCGTGTGAAGCGGAAGTAACGCCAGAGGCGTTGTTAACCATGGCGCAGCAGATAGGGCACTGCGCTAGCATTATCTTGCCAGATGTAACCCTAGACGCCATTGCGTATGGATGTACTTCTGGGAGCTTAGTGATAGGCGAAGAACGGGTACACCAATTGCTTCAGCAAGGCAATACGCAACAAATCACAAGCAACCCGTTTAGTGCAGCTAAAGCTGCGTTAACACACCTTAAAGCTCACAATGTGATGGTCTTGTCGCCTTACTTGGCGTCAGTCAATAAACCTTTTTACGAGGCGCTAACTCATGCGGGCTTTAATATTAGCAGATGGGGTAGTCTGGACCTAACTCTAGATCGCGAAATTGGTTCTATGGACCCTGATCACTTACCAGTACTAATTGACCAGCTTTTTGATGGGCTTGAAGCGATACCCGATGCTGTGTTTATTTCGTGCACCAACTTCAAAGCCATAGCTAAGCTACACCAGCTAGAGCAACATTATGGCTGTTATTTTATGTCCAGTAATCAAGTGATGGCTTGGCATGTGTTACACCAGCTTAATATTACCTTACCTAAGGGCAACACTGGGCGCCTTTTAAGTTAAGCAAAGTTCGGTATAAGAACCAAATTTTGCTACTCTTTGATACAGGGCCGCAACCAAACGCTGGTGTCATGGAATACTGCACCACCATAAGGCAAACCGGGTTCTGCACTGGTGAGGGCATTTATACCCACGTTGCCAACAAAGGCTTTATTGGGCCAAATAGATTCGCACACTAAAACACCTTGCTGTAATCCATCATACTCCTTTACAGGTAGTATGATTTGCCCTCTATCATTGCCAATTTCTACAAGATCTCCGCTTCCCACACCCAAAGCTAAGCAATCCTTAGGGTGTATCATGAGGTCGGGTTGCTTCTCTAACCTCAGTGAGAAAGGGGCCTCAGTAAAACTAGTGTTTAAAAAATGTCGTGCTGGAGCTGTCACTAAGCGCCATCGTTGCTTTGCTGTAGTAGGATCAGTGATAGCCACATGGTCAGGAAACGAGGATGTATTAACCTTACCCAATAAGAGCTCATCCCAGCCATGGCGGAAATGAAATTTGCCATCATTATGCCCAAAGCCGTTTAAGTAATGAGCGTCATCAAAGGGTATAGCACAATCTACAAAGTTCTTTTGCCATAACTCTTGCCAATCTACCACTCCGCCTTGCACCACGCTGTCTTTCATAAGCTCTACTTCAGACATTTTAAAACCGGCATGCTGGCTACCTAAACGTCTGCCCAACTCGTTAATTACCCATAAATTACTACGGCATTCTCCAGGTGGCTCTATCACCTTACGGCTGACTTGCAAGTGAGTATGTCCACCCCCTAAATAAATATCATCATGCTCTAAGAACATTGTAGCGGGTAGCACCAAGTCTGCCATGGCGGCAGTTTCTGTCATAAACTGCTCATGCACGCAAATGAATAAGTCATTGCGTTCAAAGCCTTGGCGCACCAAATTTGATTCTGGACATACAGCTAATGGGTTAGTATTTTGAATCAACAGTGCTTTGACGGGAGTCTTCCCCTGAAGATCTCTTTTATTATTGGTGAGCACTGGCCCTATGCGCGACTGGTCAAATTCACGAGTAGCTTCATCAATACAATCCAAACCTTTTATAGTGTTTAAATCCACTGGATACATTGCACTGTTACTGTAAAGGGCTCCGCCACCCAAGTGCTTCCACGCCCCTGTAACCGCTGGCAAACACGACGCAGCGTGCATATTAAAAGCGCCGTTACGGCTACGGCTAAAGCCATATCCCAAACGAATAAAGGACTGGGGATTGTCGCCGTACCATTGGGCGAAAGTTTCAATATCAGCTTCGATTAATCCAGTAATTTCTGCCGCCCATGCTGGTGTTCTGTTTTGTAGATGTTTCTCTAGTCCACGTGGGTCATCTGTATATTTATTCAAATAATCCCAGTCGGCATGTCCGTCTCTAAACAAACAATGCATTACAGCACAGGCTAAAGCACCATCGGTACCCGGTTTGAGCATAAGGTGTAAGTCGGCTTTTTGTGCTGTTGCCGTACGGTAGGGATCGATAACAATTAGCTTGGCATTATTGTTATTTCGAGCTTTATTAATATGATGCATCACATTAATTTGGGTATGAACCGGATTCCCTCCCCAAACAACAATAAGCGATGAATGCTTCATCTCCCGTGGATCTATACCACGCTTAAGGCCAGTGCCTGCAATGTAGCCTGCGTCGGCTAGGGTGGTGCAAATAGTAGATTTCTGTCGAGAGTAACCTAAAGCGTTACTTAGTCGGTCTATAGAGTCCCGTTGCACTAACCCCATAGTGCCGGCGTAGTGATATGGCCAAATGGCCTCAGCGCCATGTTTGGCGGTAATGGCAGCGAACTTTTCAGCCATCATATCCATTGCTTGATCCCAGCTAATGGTCTCAAACGCTTCTATTCCTTGGCCTTTGGCGCCGGTACGCAGTAATGGCTGGGTAAGACGTTGGGGGTGGTGAATACGGTCTTTATAACGTGCTACCTTGGCGCAAATCACGCCATCAGTATATGTTTGGCTTTTGCTACCATAAACACCACCAATGGTGTGGCTGTCTATACGCTCAACTTCTAAGGCACACACGCTTGGGCAATCATGAGGGCAAGTGGCAGCGATTCTTTGCATGTTGTTTTCGACGTCGTTTATTGTTACTTCTGAGTGTACAATAAATGTCACTTATAGCCACTAAGGATTGGACTACTTTGCGCTCTATTACACAATTAGCTAATTTTCGTGGACCACTACTCATCGCGCGACAGGCAGGCCATCGTTTGATGTTGGTGATAGCTATGACAGAAGAGCAAGGCATTATGCAGGCGCAACAACTCACTTGCTTAAGTTCCTCGTGCTTATGGGTAGATATTCTTAAAAACGACCAACCTCAACCTACTGAACAACAGTACATCAGTGCCGCTCAGGCCAATCAATACCTAGGCACATCTAAACAATATGTGGTTTATAACGCCCATAAAGGCCTTAACGCCAACGCTTTATGTGGCCTAAGCGGCACAATTATGGCAGGAGGGGTATTGATTTTATTGACCCCACCTACGGCCCAATGGCACAACAATTTTGATACTCAACTGCAAGACTATGGGCAATCGGCGGCCACCGCACATTCGCATTTTATCCAGTGGTGGCAGCAACAATGGCAACAACACCAAGCTGTATACGTACTTCATAATAAACATCACCAACAAGAAAAACTCATTAAATGGCAACCATTACCTGATGTAGTGCAACCCTCAAATCTGCTGGAGCCAACAGCACAGCAACAAAGTTTGATTGATCAACTCGTTACTGCATATAACCAGCAAGCATCTGTAGTATTTACCATCGACGCACATCGCGGACGCGGTAAGTCGGCTTGCTTGGGATGGCTAATAAAAACCGTTGGTAAAGATGCAAAACACGGAGACATCATAGTAACAGCCCCGAGTAAACGTGCCCTTGGCACCATGATACAAACCGCTGAGCCACAACCTATCAATTTTTATGCCCTAGATATACTGTTAACTACACTCCCAAAGGGAGGCATGTTAATTGTTGATGAAGCCGCAGCTATCCCTCTGTCACAGTTAACAAAGCTTATTGGCCACTACAGTTTAGTAGTTTTATCTTCCACACAAGACGGTTATGAGGGCAGCGGCCAAGGTTACCGGCTTAAATTGCCTCGAATTATTAACACCCTAGGCCAAAAAAGTAAGGCCATGACTCTTACCCAGCCTATGCGCTGGCAGGCCAACGACCCCTTAGAAGCGTTTATTCGCAATAGCTTTTTATGTGATGTGAAGGCGCCCGATATTGATAAAACATCCCCTTATAACGCTAAAGAATTACTCACTTATAGTCAGGTAACGGGTCAGCAGCTGGCTCACAACAATGAGTTATTGAAGCAAGTTTACGCATTGCTCATGCTAGCTCACTATCAAACCACACCCCAAGATTTGCGGATATTATTGGATCACCCTGATCATATAATTCACTTATGTCATGTTGGTGATCAGTTGGCTGGTTTAGCATGGGTAGCTATTGAGGGTGGCTTAGATACTGAACTGGCCCAGCAGATTGCCCTAGGTAAACGCCGTATTCAAGGTCATCTTTTAGCACAAATTTTGGCTCAACAGGCTGGCTTTTCAGACGCTTGCGAAATGCTCAGTTGGCGTATTCAACGCCTTGTGGTGTTGCCATCCTTGCAAGGTAAAGGGTTAGGCTCATCACTGCTACAAGAGATTTATGGCTTGGCTGAGGCGTCACAGGTGGATTATGTCGGTGCTAGCTTTGCTGTGAGCACAGACATCCTAGGTTTTTGGCAGGCTAATCACTTCTCTCCTGCATGGCTGGGAATGCGTGCTGATGCAGCCACAGGCCTTAATGGCGTGCAGGTGATACGCCCTATAAGTACTGCTGCCATACAATTAGCGCAACATTTAACGTGTCACTTACGAGGTTATTTGGAATTTGGCAAAGGCCTTTGGTTTGAATCTGTAGGCGCTGATGTATGGCAACAGCTATATTTTTCAGATATTTTATCTACAAATGAACTATTAAGTACTGACCAACAGCAGAAGTTGTTAATCCAGTTGGCAAGTGGTCATGCAGGCTTTAGTGGGCCATTGTATTTACTGTATCAAAAGCTAGATGATGAGATGGACAGGAGATCCATTATGCACGCGGCGCAAAACAATACCCACAAAGGGTTACAGCGAGACGTTAGACACCTAGCGAGGTTACTATTAGAATCATCTTCTAAGTAATGAGGCACAGCACAATAGGTATAAACTCGGTATACTCCCATCATTGTCAATTTGTCTGATTAATCATGAGCACAGTTAAACTTACCCAATATAGTCACGGCGCCGGTTGTGGCTGTAAGATTTCACCCCAAGTACTTGATGTGATGCTGCAGTCGAAGCTACCAAAGTTTTCCCACCCAAATCTACTAGTGGGCAACGAAACCCGTGATGATGCGGCGGTATTTGACTTAGGTGATGGCTCGGGCATTATCAGTACCACTGATTTCTTTATGCCTATTGTTGATGATCCGTTTGATTTTGGCCGCGTAGCAGCCACTAACGCCATTAGCGATGTGTATGCTATGGGTGGCCAGCCGTTAATGGCTATTGCAATATTGGGTTGGCCCGTAGATAAACTGGCTCCAGAAATAGCCGCTATGGTTATAGATGGTGCTCGAGCAGTATGTGCCGAAGCCAATATTTGCCTTGCCGGTGGACATAGTATTGATGCTCCAGAACCTATATTTGGCTTAGCTGTAACTGGGAGAGTGGCTCTAGAGCATCTTCAGCGTAATGACCAAGCTCAAGCAGGTGACCGATTAATGCTTACTAAACCTCTGGGAGTAGGTATCTTAACCACGGCTGAGAAGCGCGGCATATTACGGGTAGAGGATGTTAACTTGGCCCGTGACAGCATGGTAAAACTCAACGACTTAGGTGCAAAACTAGCGCCTTTAGCTGGTGTTCATGCGATGACTGACATTACTGGTTTTGGCTTAATGGGTCACTTAGTAGAAGTCTGTGAGGGCAGTAAACTACAGGCTCAAATTGAATTTGACAAAGTGCCCTTGTTAACGGACCTGCATCATTATCTTAACCAAGATTGTGTACCAGGGGGAAGTGGCAGAAACTTCGCTAGTTATGGCCATAAACTTGGGCCGCTTACTGAAGAACAATTAAATATTCTTTGTGACCCACAAACAAGTGGTGGCCTATTAGTTGCTGTAGCTGAAGATCAAATCGGCGAAGCTGAAGACCTCTGCCGCGCTGAAGGACAAAGTTGTGTGTGGATTGGACACTTGTCAGCTCCAAAAGAAGCACAAAAGCACTGGATTGAGGTGATTTAACTTGTCTCCTCAAACCATACCTAGCCCAATTACGGCTGCACAATTTGACGATCTACTCTTACATCAACGCCCAATGTTTGATGTGAGAGCGCCAATAGAGTTTGACAAAGGTGCGTTTCCGAACGTTGTTAACTTACCTTTAATGAATGATGACGAACGTCAAAAAATAGGCATATGTTATAAAGAGCAAGGCCAAGATGCTGCTATCGCTTTAGGTCACCAACTAGTTAGTGGCATAACTAAAAGTGAACGTATTAAGAAATGGTTTGACTTTGCCAGTAAACACCCAGATGCGGTGCTCTATTGTTTTCGTGGAGGTCTTCGCTCTAAAGTTAGTCAGCAATGGTTAGCCGAAGCTGGTATAGCTATTCCTTTCGTGGAAGGTGGTTATAAGGCGCTTCGCACTCATTTGATTGAGCGCTTAGATCAACTGGTGGAAGAGGTGCCTGCGTTTGTATTGAGTGGCCGTACTGGTACAGGCAAGACTGAAATATTACCGCAGTTTGATAGAGCCATCGACTTAGAAGGTATTGCCAAACATCGCGGATCTAGTTTTGGTAAATTTATTGAAGAGCAGCCCAGCCAAATCACCTTTGAAAACAATTTAGCTGTTGCTCTAATGCAGCTACAGCGTGCATCTAATGAAGCGGTTATTTATGAAGACGAAAGCCGTTTAGTTGGCTGTCGTTTACTGCCTATAAGTCTTCAAGAAAAACTAAAGTCTTCACCCATAATGGTATTAAGCGATGACTTTGACGCACGTGTAGAGCGAATTTTCGGGGAGTACGTAGTGAAGGCCATTGCTGCATGGGAGCAAGAAATTAGCGACCCTAAAGACGCCTTCTTAGCTTTTGGCGATAGCTTACTACAGAGTATTTTTAGAATTCGTAAACGTTTAGGTAGTGAGGCCCATGCCCACCTTGTTAAACTACTTGAAAAGGCCTTAAGCCTGCAGTCTAATGAAGATAATTTAACCGATCATAAAGCCTTTATTGCTTACTTACTGACCCACTACTATGACCCCATGTACGACTACCAACTGTCCCTTAAACAGGACCGTGTGGTTATGCAGGGCACTGCAAGTGAGCTTGTCACTTGGTATAAAACAAACAACTCAGTTATTATTTAATTTACTGTAAGGACACCTGATTACATGAAATCAAAAGCCGCTGTTGCCTTAGCTAAAGGCCAACCACTAACTATTGTAGACATAGACGTAGAAGGCCCAAAAGCCGGAGAAGTACTAGTTCGTATGGTCGCTACTGGCGTATGTCACACTGATGCATTCACTTTATCTGGTGATGACCCAGAAGGTATCTTCCCATCCGTATTAGGCCATGAAGGCGGTGGGGTAGTAGAAGAAATAGGTGCAGGCGTTACTGGTCTTGCCGTAGGGGATCACGTTATCCCTCTTTACACACCGGAGTGTGGTCAGTGTAAATTTTGTTTGTCGGGCAAAACTAACCTATGCCAAGCCATTCGTGGTACCCAAGGTAAAGGTTTAATGCCAGATGGCACCAGCCGTTTTTCATTAGATGGAAAACCTTTGTTCCACTACATGGGCACCTCTACCTTTTCTGAGTACACAGTTGTACCAGAAATCGCTTTAGCAAAAATTAACAAAGCCGCACCATTAGATAAGGTATGTTTGCTTGGCTGTGGTATTACCACAGGTATTGGCGCAGTACTGAACACTGCTAAAGTACAACCAGGTGATTCGGTAGCCATATTTGGCATGGGTGGTATTGGTTTGAGTGCAGTGCAGGGCGCAGTAATGGCTGGTGCTGGCCGTATTATCGTTATAGATATTAACGAAGATAAGTTTGAGATGGCAAAGATGTTAGGTGCCACAGACTGCATTAACCCTAAGAACTACTCAGATCCTATTCAGGATGTGATCGTAGACCTAACAGACGGCGGTGTAGACTTCTCCTTTGAGTGCATTGGTAATGTAAACGTTATGCGTTCAGCCTTAGAGTGTTGCCACAAGGGCTGGGGCGAGTCTGTAATCATAGGTGTAGCCGGAGCAGGCCAAGAAATTACTACTCGACCATTTCAGTTAGTGACCGGACGAGTCTGGCGTGGCACTGCTTTTGGTGGTGTTAAAGGCCGTACGCAATTACCTGATTACGTAGAACGTTACATGGCTGGTGAAATTCAAATTGACCCAATGGTAACTCACACCATGGGCCTAGAAGACATCAACAAAGCCTTTGAATTAATGCACAGCGGCGAAAGTATTCGCTCTGTAGTAATTTTTTAGGAAACCTCTGCAATGTCTTTAAATCAACTTTCAGAAGTAAAGGTTAGCGGTGGACGTTTATTGCGGATGGAGCATGCATCCGTTGCGTGTAACGGCACCATGACCTTTGCTATATTTTTGCCACGTGAAGCCCAACAAGGCTCTAAAGTAAATAAAATGCCAGCACTCTACTGGTTATCAGGGCTCACTTGTAACGACGAAAACTTCAGCCAAAAGGCTGGTGCGTTTGCCGTAGCAGCAGAGCTAGGTATGGCTATTATCATGCCAGATACTAGCCCACGCAGTGCTGGTGTTGAAGGCGAAGACGACGGATATGATCTAGGCACTGGCGCAGGCTTTTATGTCAACGCCACTAAAGCACCTTGGTCAACCGCTTACAATATGTACAGCTATGTTACTGAAGAATTGCCAAACCTTATTCAAAGCAACTTTGCTGTGAGTGACCAAGCTTCTGTAAGTGGCCACTCTATGGGAGGCCATGGAGCGCTAATTTGTGCCTTAAAGAATCCAGGAAAATATGCATCTGTGTCTGCTTTTGCACCGATAACCTCGCCTTCACAGTGCCCGTGGGGCCAAAAAGCCTTTTCTGCCTACTTAGGTAGTGATGAATCTACTTGGGCTCAATGGGATGCTAACCAGTTGCTACAAAGTAACCATGATGCAGGTGTTGCACCACAAAAAGTGTTAATTGACCAAGGTACCAGTGATCCGTTTTATGCTGACCAGTTGATGCCAGGATTATTTAATGCAACCTGCGAACGCTTGAAATACCCAATAGACTACCGTGAACGTGAAGGCTACGACCATAGCTATTACTACATAAGTAGCTTTATTGAAGAACACCTTCGTTATCATGCAGAGCACCTTGGTTTAATGGTTTAAATAATGACAGATCAACAGCATAAAACTGATAGTAAAACCCAGCGTCAAATCCAGCGTCAAACAAGGCACGGCCATATGGCACGGGTCTCCAAGCTAGCCTTGGGGGATAATGCCTTACCTGTACGGTTTATGTACAAAACCATTCCCGAACATAGTAATGACACAGGCTGGCGCTTGTTCACAGGTTATGAAACGTCTGAATTTCTAGAAGAGTTCTCAAACCTAGAACCTTTTCCATTGGAACCTATGTGTGAAGCTGACTCAAGTTTAAACGCTTTGTTAGACCACAACGCAGGTACCGTATGGGAGAGACCTCCAGAACAACCATGGCAACAAGTTCACAACTTCGAAATACCCGTTGAAGACGTGGACATTGAAGTCAGTTAATGCTTCTCAATACTCAACAATTTAATGCCAGCGGCAGCCATACCCTTGTGGTTCTTCACGGGTTATTTGGTGCCCAAGATAATTGGCGTAGCCAAACCTTAGTTTGGGCGCAGGATCGCCATGTAATTACCATGGATTTACGTAATCATGGCATGTCTGCCCATGACCCGTTAATAAACTATGCGTCTATGTCTGAGGATGTACTCGAAAGTTTAGACCTACTGAATTTAGAGCAAGTGGACCTTTTAGGCCATTCCATGGGGGGCAAGGTGGCAATGCAATTGGCTTTCAATTACCCCCAGCGCCTACGAAGCCTGCTGATAGCAGATATCGCCCCCGTGGCTTATGAACCCAATCACCAAAGAATATTAGCTGGCCTCAATAGTATAGACCTAGCAGCGTTAAAGTCTCGTAAGCAAGCGTTAGATTTACTGATGGAGTACGAACCAGATGCAAGAGTGTGTCAGTTTTTACTTAAAAGCCTCTATAAAAACGAACTAGGCCAGTTTGATTTTCGCTACAACCTAACTGCCATCAATGAGAATTACCAAGCCATAAATGCAGCACCTGAAATTGATGTACTTTCAGGTGAACCAGGCTATACAGGCCCAACACTGGTGCTTAAGGGCTCCAACTCTAAGTATATATTGCCACAACATAAGCCTGCCTTTGATACTCTATTACCCAACTCTCAACTTAAAATAATGGCCGATTGTGGCCACTGGTTACATGCCGAAAAACCAGAGCTTTTTTGCCGCTTAGTGACCCGTTTTTTAGATAGTCTTGTTTAGATGATGTGTAGTTGATGCGTATTTTATTGTTATCCGCTTACGATGCTCAAAGTCATCAATATTGGCGTGAAGGGATAGTGGCCCAGTTTCCCAAGCATGAGTGGACCCAGTTAGTATTGCCTGGGCGCTATTTTAGTTGGCGTATTCGTAGCAACAGCATGCAATGGGCCTTAGGTCACAGAGCTACTTTAGACCTGCCCTATGATCTAATTATTGCTACTTCCATGGTAGATTTGGCCTCCCTTAAAGGGTTTGTGCCTAACTTGGCTAATATACCGTCTATTCTATATTTTCATGAAAATCAGTTTATTTATCCGCCTAGCCAAGCCAATCACAAGCACCATTTAGACCCTAAAATGGTGACCTTATACGGTGCAATAACTGCTGATAAATTGGTATTTAATAGCCGCTACAATCAACAAAGCTTTATCGCTGGGGTCAAAGAGTTACTCAGCCAACTACCAGAAAAGATGCCTGTAGATGTTGCTCAGTTGTTAGACGAAAAAAGCACTGTGTTGCCAGTTCCTCTTAAAACTCTAGACTCTCTTAATATACCTCACGCTAGCAACCAAAGTTTTCAAAACCTATGGCCCAAACGAGACGACGTATCACCCTTGCGGTTAGTTTGGGCTGCGCGTTGGGAGTACGATAAGGGTCCACAACAGTTACAAGCCATACTTCGAGAGCTACGTACAAGAAATGTAGGTTTCCAACTGTGCCTTCTAGGGCAGCAATTTCGCAAACAGCCCATTGAGTTTGAACAAATAAAGGCTGAGTTTGGCGATAACATCGTACAATTTGGTTATGCCGAGTCTCGTCACCATTACCTCAGTTGGCTCGCAGAGGCTGACATAGTGCTATCTACAACATTACACGAGTTTCAAGGACTTGCTATGCTAGAAGCGGTACAGTTAGGCTGTATTCCCATACTGCCTAACCGGCTGGTGTATCCCGAACTATTTAATTCCACCTACCTCTACAAATCCTCCATTAATAGCCCATCACTAGAAGCAAGTTCGGCTGCAGATTTAATTCAACATCACGTGACGTTAATTGATAAGGGCATATCAGTAGTACCTGTGATAAAAAACTTTGAATGGCCAGCAATGGCTGCTGCTTATAAAAAACTTGGGGTTGTTTGCACACAACGGTGACCATTTTAGAGGCTGGTATAGCACTAAAAAAACAAATGAACGCAGGGTGCACACTCTAATACTGAAGCATGGTAAAATAGTTCCCGTATGTAATTAACAATGCCATTGAGCCGAACATAATGACCCGTGCCAAAAAGAAAATGCCCGCCGTAGCAGGTGTGACATTTAAGCCCCACAAAAAGAAGACTATTGTAGCCAAAGGTTTTTCGTCTTCTAGTTATCAAACACGTAAACAAAAAGGCTTAGCTACCAAAAAGAAACAGAAGTCAGTATTCCAACAGCACGAAGAAGAAAGCTAACCTCATGGAACAGATCAGCAGCTACATCACCACTATATTACCAGATCAAGGGTGGAATCTTTTGGCTTTGGCCTGGTTTGTAATTTCAGTACGTGGTTACCAAGCCTATGCCATTCGAGCATCCAAACATAAAGACTCCCTATCAGGCGTGTTACATGCCTATAGGCAACGTTGGATGACCCGTATGATTGACCGAGAGATGCGCATGGCTGATATTGGCGCTGTGGCCAACTTGGAGCGTTATGTAACTTTATTCGCATCGTCTAGTTTATTGGTGCTAGCAGGACTCGTGACATTGATTGGCCGTACCGATGATGTTGTACATATCGTTCACGATATCCCAGTTTTACCCCCACAATCGGCTCTGGAGTGGCAGTTTAAACTCTTCTTCCTCACCTTAATGTTTGTGTATGCCTTTTTTAAATTCACTTGGAGCCTTAGGCAGTATGGCTTTGCATCAGTAATGATTTCCAGTGCACCTGTTGTACATGGTGATATATCTGACAACAAAGACTTAGTAGACCACGTGAATCGCTCTGCCAAGATTTTATCCATGGCTGCCAATAACTTTAACTTCGGTCTACGTGCATATTATTACAGCCTAGCTGTTTTAACATGGTCTATACATCCGTTCGTATTTATGGCCACAACTAGCTTAGTGATCTACATTCTTTACACTCGTGAATTTAACTCTAGTTCGCTAGCAGAACTTAAGGGTTCTAACGACTCTAAGAATCGAAAAACCTTGGTAGACTACCACCTCATATAGAGTCACATTACTTAAAGAGGTTTCATGGATACTACTGCGCGCCTCGCTCAAGCCAATAATTTTTTGCAACTTTTACCTCACTGCAGAAAACTAGGCATGAAGGTAATAACAGCCTCCAATGGCCAACTAACGTTAGAATTACCTTACCAGCCAGAAATATCAGGCATGGATCCCGAAGGCTATGTACATGGTGGCATATTAACCACCATGATGGATACCGTCTGTGGATTTGCTGTGGCGGCATCCTTACCCATATCAGAGTTTTGTCCTACTCTAGATCTACGCATCGATCACATGCGGCGCGCTAGCACCAAGGGCCCAATATTTGCTTGGGCTGAGTGTTATAAAATTACCCGCAGCGTGTGTTTTACACGAGGATATGCCTACCAAGATGATCCTACAAACCCCATTGTTCACTGCGTGGCAACTTTTATGCGTAGCGGTAAGACGTGGGGCAAGGGTGGTTTTGTGAAGATCGGATCTTCGGAGGCATTATTGTGAAGCTCAAACAGCTCATACAAACCGCCAAATTGCAGGATAACTACTCTGCTATATTAGATCTCATTCCTTACGCTAATTTTATTGGTGTATCCATTACTCAGGACCAGCAAGGATGGTTATTTACCTTGGCTACAGAGTCTAGCAATGTAGGCAATCCCATTAGTCCTGCCTTACACGGAGGGGTGATTGCTGGATTTATGGAAGTAGCTGCAGCCTTGGCACAAATGTTAACCAGCCAAGATCCCACACTACCTAAAATCATTAATTTCTCTATAGACTACGTTCGCTCTGCGGGAGTTGAACCCACTTATGCTCGGTGTAATATCGTGCGTCAAGGTAAACGTATTGCTAACGTTACTGTTCTATCGTGGCAAACTAATAAACTTGAACCCATCGCTACAGCTAGAGCTCATTTTTTATTAGGTGAAGAGGCATAAAGTAACCAGTATGGCTTGAAATTGTCCAAGCCACCCCCATCATTGTTCCGTAACCACTTTACTAGCGCCATTCATATATAAGCGCAGCCCATGATTTACGGAGAAACTACGCCCCATGAGCACAAAAACTAAAAACGACAAGCAGACTGAAAACAAAACAGAAAGCAAGGCTGAAACTTTAGGTTTCCAAACAGAAGTTAAACAACTTTTACATTTAATGATTCACTCTTTGTACAGCAACAAGGAAATTTTCCTTCGCGAACTTATTTCTAACGCATCGGATGCCGCAGACAAAATGCGCTTTGCCGCAGTATCTGATGGTAGCCTTTATGGTGATGATAGCAATCTAGCTATCCGTATCAAGTTTGATAAAGAAGCCAACACATTAAGTATTAGTGATAATGGCATTGGTATGAATCGCGCCGACGTGATAGACCATTTGGGTACCATTGCTAAGTCTGGCACTTCTGAGTTTTTACAAAACCTAACCGGCGACCAACAAAAAGATTCTCAGTTGATTGGCCAATTTGGTGTTGGTTTTTATTCCTCTTTCATCGTTGCTGATGAAGTAGAAGTAATTAGCCGTAAAGCTGGAACTGAGACATCGGAAGGCGTGCTATGGCGCTCCAAAGGCGAGGGCGAGTTCGATATCTCCCAAGTTGAAAAAGCCGGCCGTGGTACCGAAATCATTTTACACCTTAAAGCTGATGAA
>Ga0115004_10002317_pt1 | contig 15683 bp, 14 predicted proteins | sample ArcticOcean_MG_C_10_FD_88737 | JGI IMG/M metagenome (GOLD analysis project Ga0115004, IMG submission 88737) | Marine microbial communities from western Arctic Ocean - ArcticOcean_MG_CB11_90 | ecosystem: Environmental > Aquatic > Marine > Oceanic | place: Arctic Ocean: Canada Basin | collected...
ACTTTATGAAAACTAATAAAATTTCGTGAGCATACTGCTAGTATTCTTATGCGTCGCCTCACGTATTTTCGTTGAATATAAGATACATTAGAACGATTGATGAATGAGCGCGCCGTAAAGTGTCGATTTTAGGTATTAAAAAGTGTGTAATTTTCTGAATTTTAATTGTCCGCTGTCCTCTAATTAGAGGATTTCCTATGACTGGATGAGATGACAAAATTCGAAAATTGAAAATACGAAAATAAACTAATAAACTATTGAATAAGAACTTGCTGGGACGATAAAATTTGATCTCTCGTATATTTTGTTCTAGGTTATACATTGTTATTCACTAGTAAGGTACGTTGCAATTATTAATATTATTATAGCATGTCTCTCTTCTCCTTCTTCTTCTCCTTCTTCTTTAGAGACGGCGTGCAATGCGCTACACACGCAGTCTGTAGTGGTACAAGTTTTTCGATTCTCTTCTTCTTTCCTTTTCTTTTTCCGCTCTTTCAAATCATGCATCATCATCATCCAAAAAATGGCGCGTTACAAGTGCATGTTTTTCTATTACCCATGCAAACGCCTTCATAGCTCGGAAACCGCTTTGCAAAACTCGGCTCCGGTTCCTTTTCGAGAAGCTTCTCCTTCTCCTTCTCCAACCTCTTTGGATCGATATGCAGCTCTCTCCACAATGCAAACAACTTCATCGATTTCACTGCATCGCCAATTGCGTCGTGCGTCTCGCCCATTTCGTGTTTATCCGCTAATAACGTTCGTATTAAATGGTCTTGTGAAAACACCGAAAACGTCTTAAACTTTGGATTCCACGTTCGCCATACTCCGGCCAAGTCAACAATCGCCCCGAAATCAACGCCTTCTTTCAACTGAAGCCATTCAATATCTTTCGCTACGTTTTGACCAACTAATACAGAATTCTCTCTCGGTATACATCGTCTCACTAAAACCATCGCATCCGCGAACGGTATCCCCTCTCTTTGTAATTTCCCTCTATCGATTCCAGTTAAAGGAGTTATACAACTCACGATTTTCTTCTCATCTTCGGGGTTTAAAACAAACACGTTCAATAAAGTTCCCATATCGATATCGCATATCGCTATTTGAGCTACCACTCTGTCGTTATGCGTATACCCAGTGCATACGCATTCGACATCGATTGCGAAATATCTCTTATTCTCATTCGATTTTGATTTTGATTTTGATGATGTATTATTATTATTATTAAAACTACTTATGATCGGTTTACTACTATTACTACTGTCGTTGATATTATTGCTGATGACTGTTGTATTATTATTGTTTTGATCGCGAGGGACGAACGTGTTTGCATTTGCATTCATATTATTATAATGCACCAGCAACGATAATAATAAGGCAGACATTAAGTTACCTATGATGTATGATAAATATCCATAGTGTAAATGTTCTCATTACAAAAACAGAGGTCTATTTTTCTATATTCTGACCTAGTTTGTGTGTGTGCACGGTATTTGGTATATAACGAATAACAATAATAATACGAGTAATAATAACAATAATAATAATAATAATAATGACTACGTAGTAGTATAAGATAAAATGAATACTATTAGATGTTTCTAACTTCGCACCATTTACCATCGACGGATTCTTTCCAAACCGAAACGTTATTGTTCGCATCAGAAACCGCGAGAACGTTCCCGACGACGGACCAAGATAACCTCCAAACGCTCGTCTTGAAATCGTTCAATAGAATGGAAACGTAAGAAGAAGAGGACGAATCGTCGTCATCATCTCGTCTAGTACTACTAATACTACTACGAGGGGTCCATATGAGTACTTTTCCGTCTTGAGAACAACTCGCAATTTGGTGAACTGGCGAACCGCCGTTGTTTGGAGCCCATTGAATATCGCGCACCCAATCTGAATGGCCTCTGAGTTCTTTCTTAAGTCTCCATTTTTGATTGTAATTGTTGTTGTTGTTGTTCATATTACTATTATTATTTTCAGTTTGACGCGTCCAAATTTTGCAGAGATTATCGCACCCGCACGATGCAATCTCGTCGTTTTGTCCCCACGAAATACCAGTGCATCCTACGGCATGCGCGGCGTCTGAAATCTTCTCGCTCGTCCAGCCTTGATTATGCACGTTTGAAACAACCGCGCAAGATCCATCCGAAGCGCACGCGGCGAGCGCACATCCAAACTCGTGCGGGGCCCAAGATATCGCGTTAACAGATCCATCGAAAAACCCTTTCGGTGTCACATATACTCTCGAAAATACATTCGCACTCGTCTCTTTCCAAATCATAACCGTATGATCGAACGAACACGACGCTAACAAAGCGCCAAATTTTGGATGCGCCCAAGATACTTGCCATACCGGTCCTTCGTGACCAGTTAGAGTTACCACATTTGCAGGGTGTTGAACTCCAAAATTGTTATTATTTCCTCCTACGTTGCCACCGAAATCATTATTATTATTATTTTCCCCAAGCGCGTTAATGGCAGAAGAAGAAGACGATGCTGCCGATCCGGTATCAAAAATCTTAATCGTACGATCTGAAGAACACGTTGCGACTCTCTGTATTGATAGAAGAGAGAACGGAAAAAGAAGAAGAGAACATGTTAGCATACTACTACTACTACTACTACTACTTATTATTATTATTCTTATAAGTATTATTATTCATCAAAGCGATCGATCGATTGATTGCAAGCACTCGAGAAAGTCCATCGTCGTCATCATCGAATGTTTCGCACGAAACGACGCGTGATATGTATTCATCGACACAAAACACAATCAAAACACAATCAAACCGCTCTTAAAAAAACGAAGACATAAAACGAAAACGAACACACACACACACACGCACCCTTCCGTAGTAATCGTATTGACAATCATGTATTTGGTCTACATGTCCAGTCTCAAAAGACGTCTTCGCTTGCATGCTCGTTATATTATTATTATTATTATTATTTATTTATTTTCGAGATCACTGCTCTCAAGCTCTCTCGAATATCAAAGTACTATACTCTATCACTCAAGTGCTTACGATTATTCTCTATTAAACACTATCAATACTATCTATAGAACTTCGTCTCGTACGCGCGGTCGTGTTTGTTGTTAGCGTGCGCGTGTTTTAATCGCGCGACTGAAGAAAACCGATGTATAAAATGAATTAAATGTAAAATAATATAAAAGTTTGGAATTAGAAAATGATTTTAGAAAACCCTAAATTCGTGTTTTTAGTACTGATGAGAAAACAGAAAAAGCTCCTGATTCCATCACTTATTAGTAAGTTCTTCGCCCATCAAAGGAATCCTCGGACGGTTCTACGACGACTTATTAACTCGTCCAGCCCTTATAACGATATTAATTAAAGTTTAGGATCGTATACTGGTTGAGTTTTCGCGTTATTAAATTAGCGCTTGTTTTTGAAATTCGAACTTCACATTTAAATCACATAAAGGGGAGTGAGTAATAATACTATAACAAAATGATCAATAACAAAGATGATGATGGTGATGCACGAGAAGAACGAGAACGAGAACAAGGAACGGCGGCGACGACGGCGGAGAAATCTGAGAAACAACTGCAGCGAACGCTCGAGAAGGAACGAAAGCGAATGGAGAAACAGGAGAAGGAGGAGCGAAAGAGACTGCAAGGTAATGGTTCGAACAGTAACCACGGGCAAAGTATAATAACGATCCAGGCAATGCAGCAAACACCGGTTGAGTTAGAATCAGTCAGTGGCACGCGCGATTGGTTCCCGGAAGAATATCGTTTACAGAGATGGTTGTTCGAGAAGTTCAGGAAAACGGGGAACTCGTTCGGATTCGAGGAGTACGACGCTCCAGTCTTGGAGAGGCAAGAGCTTTATAAGAGAAAAGCTGGGGAAGAGATTACGCAGCAAATGTATTCGTTCGTGGATAAAGATCAGTGCGAGGTTACTTTGAGGCCAGAGATGACGCCGACGCTTGCTAGGATGGTTCTATCGAGAGGGGCGAGTATGATCTTACCTTTGAAGTGGTTTTCGATACCGCAATGTTGGAGATTCGAAGCGACGCAGAGAGGAAGGAAACGAGAACATTATCAGTGGAATATGGATATTATTGGGTGTGATAAGATTACAGCCGAGGTTGAGTTATTAGCCGCAGTCGTGGATTTCTTTAAATCTCTCGGAATCACGAGCGCGGATGTCGGCGTGAAAGTGAATTCGAGAAAAGTGATGCAATCGATGCTTCAAATAAATAAAGTTCCTGATGAAATCTTTGCACCGACGTGCGTGATTTTAGATAAGTTGGATAAAATTGGAGACGATGCTGTTATTAAAGAGCTCACGGAGACTTTGAAGTTGCCAAAGGAAACCGCAATGAACGTAGTGAAGACGTTACATTGCAAAACGGTCGAGGAGTTGGAACAAATGGCAAAAGAAGCAATAACGTCTTCATCATCATCTGAGGCAAATGATGATGATACTACTACTACTACTAATAATAATAAGATGGACGATTCTTCTATACAAGAACTGAAACAGTTGTTCAAACTTGCGGATGAATACGGATTTGGTGACTGGCTCCAGTTCGATGCCTCGGTCGTTAGAGGATTAGCGTATTATACTGGAGTTGTTTTTGAAGCTTTCGATAAAGCTGGTGAATTGCGAGCAATTGCAGGTGGTGGACGCTACGATAAGCTTTTATCGCTTTACGGGGCTATGTCTCCAGTCCCAGCGTGTGGATTTGGCTTTGGCGATTGCGTCATCGTCGAACTTTTGAAAGAGAAAAACTTGCTTCCAAAGAAGGAAGTAGAGAAGCAAATCGATTTCTGCGTAGCGGCTTATAATATTGACATGCAAGGAAAAGCGATGAAGACGGCTAATTTATTGCGACTTGGAAATAATAACAATAGCGATAATGATAACGATAATAATAATAATAATAATAACAATAGCGGCCACCATCTGATCACTTGCGATGTCATGCTAGAGCCAAAGAAAAAAGTTGCGCAAACTTTCGATTACGCCAACCGCATCGGCGCTCGATATATCGTCTTTGTCGCCCCGTCAGAGTGGGAAAACGGGTGCGTACGAATAAAAGACTTGCGCGCCGATGCATATGCCGCAGAAGAATCTGACAAGCAAGTTGACGTTAAACTCGAGGATTTATGCAACGCTTTGGAAATCATGCGTCTGAACGAAGTTCAAGTTAAAATCAGACGCGGCATGGCTTCTTTATAGATAATATAATCCTGCGTCGCCGTCGTCGCGTTGAGAATTAACATCAGTTAAAGAATACGTTTCACATGATACACTTACACTCACACACTCTGACCTACTGAGATTTTCTTTATTGATCTGTTTCATCATGACAAGACGACGCTGAACGCTCTCTCCCTCTATCATGCTGTCTCTCTCTTTGAAGAAATACGGAAAATCACATCACTCACGGGACTAACAACTTTATTATTACGACAACGACAATAACAAGAATAGTAATAGTAATAAAATAATAATAATAATAATAATAATAATAATGCTCGCTACAATCAAACTCACAAAGTTCACTAGAAATGTATACGAACCATCGGAGGACTCCTTTCTCCTCGCCGATGCTTTACGAGAACTTTGGGAAAATGATGATACTGATAACAACATGTTCACGAAGAACTTATTCGTAGTGGATAAAGAAAAGAGTGATTACGATTACGATTACGATTACGATTACGATGATGATGATGATGAATTTTTGAGCGTAGAGATCGGCGTAGGAAGTGGATACGTCCTTTGTGGACATATCTTAAGCTACGTCAAGGCCTTCAGAGCTGCAAGGGAACGACCTCTGCTACTGCAGGAGAACGAGCGACGAACGGGAGGAGAGAGAAAGAAACGGTGGAGATTTATAGGAGTCGACGTGAACGAAGAAGCGGTTGAATGTACGAAGGAAACTTTGAGGAACCACGAATTATACGACGATGACGAAGAGGGAACTGTTACGAATCCGCAAAAGTCGTCGTCGTTTGACGTCGAGATAATCAAAGGCGATTTGTTAGAAGACGAGAGGTTTTTTGCGCGTGGAAACGAATCTATAGCGGAGGAAACAACGACGACAGAGAGACGAATAAGAAGAAAGATTGACGTGCTGTTGTTTAATCCACCGTATGTAGTCACTCCTTCGGAGGAGATATACGACGAGGAGAAGATGAAGATGATTTCGACGACGACTACCACCGCTACTACTTCTACAGATTACGCTATTACGGCGGCGTGGGCGGGCGGCGTTCGCGGCCGCGAAGTCATAGACCGAATCCTCAAAGACATCAAAAACATATTAAGAGAAAATGGTGGTATATTTCTATGCGTAGCATACGAACAAAACGATATAGAGGAGATGATGAACGTATTACGAGAGCAAGATTTAAAAGTAGATTTAGTAAGGCGAACTAAAGCCGACGAAGAACAACTATCGATCATAATGGCTAAAAATGTATAACACTAAAAACAAAAACAACACTATCTAGATCTCAGATCTCACGTATTACAGATCTCACGTAGTCATCCTATCCTCTGCTTTAATCATATCAAGCACCGCTTGTTTACTCTCCGCGTCCTTAATCATGATCCCGTTATAGGACACGTTCTTCTTCAATTTCACGATGTTCCCAATTCGCACGCCTTTGACTATTTTGTTCATGTTCTTCCTTTCGCGAGTCTTTTTCATGATCGTTTTATTGCTCACTTTCAACGATCGCACGTTGTTGTTGTTGTTGTTATTATTATTACCATCATCGCTATTGTTGTTTTTCTCTCGTCTTATCGTTTGTCCAATCGATAACGTACCAGTACTCCTGTTCGTACTGTTATTCGTACTCCTCATCTGCTTGGACTGTTTCTTTTCGATCTGTTCTCGTTCGCGCTTAATCGCGTCGAGAACTCTCGATTTTCTCTTCTTCAGTGAATTCTTTGATGCCATGTCTGTGTCTATATCTATATCTATACCAACAGTTTCGTTCTTTTATTGCTATTTATTAGTATTCTATCTAACTCGTAGTACTCTCTGTGCAGTTCTTTTGTTACATCGTGCTGATGGGTTGTGCCTGCGATAAATATAAATTTTAGCACGTAATATCCCCTGCTGATGGACCCTTTATCGGCCCATCAGTAGAAATCCGGGGGAAAAAAATAAAAAAAAATATATTTCTTTTCTCCTGATGCCTGACGCCTGACTGCCTGAGATGTCGCCTGTCTATCCGGAAGACCCAAACAAATATGTAAATTTCTCATCGACCGCGTGTCTGTCGCCGTCGCTAAAAACAGAACCTACTCAATAAAACTATAACGCAAAAAGCGCGATAAAATATAAAAGTGATCCGAAATCGACGAAAACGCGCACAAAAAAACAAGCGCGACGATCGAACAGAGCGCTCCAACGCGCCGCTACTGTTCTCAATACACGTTTTCGAGATATCTCTCGCTCATAAATCTTTCATCACTTTATTAATAATAATACATAAAGAAAAGAGAGCGGAAGACAAAGAAATCTTGAAAACGTGTCTACCGCGGGCGAATTCATCACTTCAACTCATTTCCACGAGGAAAGGAAGAGATTGAATAGAAACAAAAGTAATTGCCTGATCGAGAGCGATTTTGATCACGCACTGTTCCTGCGCGTGCGCCGTTGTTTAGAAATGGTTTTTAAGTTTTAAGAACAGAGAGAGAGTGATCCGGCGCGCCGTCGTTCAAAAATTGAAAGAATTCTGTTTTTATTTCGATTTTTGTCTGGCGCAATATGATGATCAACAAATTCGCGTTTGCGATCGCGTTGAACGCGATGATCGCGATGGTGTCAAGCATGCCGATCGTTCGTTATCAAAATCATACGGTTGCGATTCGAACGACTGATGCGGACGTGCACGTGCAGAGCGCGGAGTTTGTTGTTATCGGCGGCGACGTGAGAGTGTTGGGGGACGAGTTGACCGCGAACGGGACAACCGTCAGAGCGCTCGACGATAAGCTTGGTGAAGTTGAGGAATTGTTCTGGATATATAATTACGGTTGGTGCGGTGCAGACTCTGAATGGTGGGGAGACAGGCCGAGTTCGTTGACGCATTGGTTTGATTTCAGCAGCGAGGTCATGGAAGACTTATACGCCGGTGATTATTCAGACCCCGTCGTGTCTTCGTTTGAGGACAAAATGGGCCAAGCAACTTCGCTTGTCGCTACAGGTACTGTAGAATACCAATCAAATGTCAAGAACGGTTTAGGAGCGATTTATATCAATACAGACAAATCAGGTCTTCAATTCAAAACAACTCTTTTGGGGGCAAACCCGGAGATTTTTGTCGCATATAGACAAATCGAGTATATGAATAAAGGCTTGATTTTAGGCGATGCAGTTTCCGGCGATTACGCTTTTGGATCTAAAAATACATCAGCTAACTATATCGGTGTTCAAAAACCATCCGGCGAGATTTTGAATAGTACTTATTCAAATTTGGGAGAGTGGCACGTTGCAAATATCTTTTACAACAACACAAACGGGTTTCTTAGTTTTGACTGGGACGACTATAATAAAGTGTCTTTCAACACGAGTGGATCTTACGCACAGTCTAACATGTCGAATCCGTTCATCGGCGGATGGAACGGTTCGACCGGAACGACTTGGACCGGTCACTATATAAACGGATACGTCGGGGAAGTTTTATATTTTAACGAAACGCTCAGCGAATATCAGAGATGGGATGTCAGGTCTTATTTATATAATAAATGGAGTACGGATTGCGATGAATATTCAGAATACCAGCGGACGAGAGCTGACAGTTTAGAAGAGGAATTTGAATCATTGACTCCACCGACGTGCGTGCCTCCAGGCGGATCAAGGCTAGTTTCATACGGCTATGGTTTTGAATGTGTCTGCGAAGACGGATGGTACGGAACAAATTGTGAATACAGCGAAGCTGGAGATTACTATCCCGAAGATGGTAAACGTAAACGTAAACGTCACCTTAAATAACTTTTCCTATTATCGTATACACTCTGTTTTAATTCATAAATTTTAAATCATTTACATCGGCTGCGTTTGCGCGATCTCTCGTCTTTTCTACTCATCAGCTGTCTACTGCTACTTGTACTTACAAACGCGCTCCTGCGCGCAAAAATAAGTTCAGATCGTAATCAAAACACTAAGAACGTATTCAATCGCTCCTCTCACTTCCTTTTCTTCTTCGAATGTTGAACATTAATACGAGTTGAATTATTTAATCATCAAATAAAACTTAAAAAGTTTTTCCAATTTTCTTCGTTTTGCGATTTTGGTATTTTGCCAGTTTGCTGCCGTCCCAGTTTGTCTACCACTCTTTCATTAAATTTGCGGAAAGAGCAAGAACGATATAATATATATATATATATATCCGTAAAGAACGACAAAAACAAAAACAGCAAGAAACCGACCGTATCGACGACTGTCAGTGTGTGTGCACATATCCCAATCACTGATTTGATCAGTGCGTGTGATCGAGAGAGAGAGAGCGCTAAAGTGATAAATATAATTCTTGAATTTCGGTCTGTTTTTGTCTGATCTCGAGCTTATAATATTATTAAGTACGAAAGCAACAAAACAAGAAGATGATGATTTCGATGATGATGATGCAAACAGCAACAAAAGTAGCGACTGCGTTGCTCGCTTTGACGAACGCAGTGTTCTTCGTTAGCGCGAATTATCCAGTCGTTCGGTATAAAAATGGAACAGTGGCTGTTCTGAACGAGGGCGGGGAAGTACGCGTCGAGAGCGACGAGTTCGTCGTGTATGGAAACTTGAGCATATCGGGAAGTATGACCGTGAATGGGACAAACATTGATACTATATATACGAATATTAGCGCTGTTGAAGATAATTTGGATGTTGATATTAACTGTTACGTTGATGATATCTCCCGGAATCTTCCAAGTTCCTTGACGCACTGGCTCGATTTCTCGGACAAACAGGTCACGTACAGTACATCAGATTCAAAGGTTACTGGATTTGTGGACAAAATGGGCAACGCGACGGATCTTACAGTGAATGGGGTTGTTGAATTTGTGGCAGGTGTTACAACCCTAAACACTAAGAAAGGAAGAGATTCGATTTTGGTAAATACAGATTATTCCGGTCTCGAGTTCAAAACAACGAAATTGGGTAGAAACCCAGAAGTGTTCGTCGTTTTTAATCAGATTTCGTACATGAGTTCAGGTTTGATTCTATCTGCTAGGAATAATGGCTACCACTTTGGTACGTATGCAGCAGGAGACGGAAACATTGGTTGTAGCAAATTGGCTGGAAACCCTGGTGAATTTGTGGCAAAAACGAACGCAACTTATGGTGATTGGCACGTAGCGGATGTTTATTTCGGTGATTCTTTAGGATTTCTCTCCATAGATAGCAACTTATGGAATGGTGGTGGGTGGACTCCATATAACAAGGTTTCTTTCGGAATTAATGGTCAATATTCGGCTCAAACTCATACGAACCCGACGATAGGCTTTTACCCCGACGCAGATCACTATGCTAACGCATATATCGCCGAAGTCATGTATTTCAATCAAAGGCTTACCGATAATGACAGATATTCAGTAAAATCTTATTTATACAGTAAATGGGTCAAAAATTCGTGCACGGATTCTAGAGTAAACAGTGCAAAGATGGACGAGCTCAGAACAGCTATTAAAAATTTGATGGCCCCGAAGTGCACGGATCCAGGAGGAGCAAAATTGTATTATAACGGCACAGGCTTCGAATGCGCGTGTGCAGAAGGATACTATGGAACTACTTGCGAACAAGATCAATATGGAAGATCCACTTCTTCTGCGGGAAGTCTAGCACAAGAAGCCGATCAAATACCCGAATCAAAACGCCAAGCGCTCCTATCGTCGCGCAAGGCGCACGAAGCTCGCGTAGCGCAAAAAAGAGTGCAGCAACGAGCTCAGCGAGACCTGCACGTAGTCGAAAAAGAACCAGTCATGGTCTAGATAAATAAAGAACGTAACGCACACTGGCTGCACTGGTATTCTGTAATCTGTATAAAATTTTAGTATTTCTCTCTACTCTCAAAATGCCTAATGACGACTGTGTCTCTCTCTATCTGTCTATACAGTGCCGGAAACATTAATAACGGCAACGGTTGGTACGTTTGTTGCACTTATACGCCGTGGTCATGGCGTGGCTGTGAGAATGATTGCGGGTGTGCGTGCGCTTCCGATAAGACATACGATCCTGATATACTGGTGTTTGCGTTTAATTTCATTACTGCCACCCAAGTTTACCAATCATTATTAAATCACCTGTTTATAAATATAAATTGAATGAATAGAAAGAAGAACCACTTTTTTTATGCCCTAGCTCGAACGTTCCTGTTTCTATACATGCCGACGCCGATATCTTCATCATCAGCATCATCACTCCAATCATTTTCATCATCGCGAATGGTGTTTGCAATATTTTTACTAGCTGAAGATTTACCTTTCCATCTCACGAGAAAACCATCCATACTCGATGAAAATAACTCGCACTCGCGATTGGCAAACTGCACAGACGTCACGCGATCCGCATGACATTTCAAGCGCTCTAGAATTGCGCCGGTTCGAGCATCGTATACGATTATTGAGCCGTCTTGCAAAGGGACAAAGATATTCACACCGTCCTCAGAGCATGACATAGTTGTTGAATACCAGTATTGCGATGCTGCTGCGTTCACTGGGCCTGAAAACGAACGCGTCCCGTTCGCATCGGCTACAGAACTTTTCTTCGAGAACCGTTCAAACTTTGTCGCATCGCAGCGACCTGTTCGCAAATCAAATTCGCGGATTCTCGCATCGCCTCGAGAACCGAATCCTTTCGTAAACACCGAACGTCCATTCGGGTGCAATAAAACGCTTTCGATACCATCCGCATGTGCCCTCGCATTTTCATCGTAATATCCAATTGGATTTCTCACATTTTCTCCACTCCCGTCGTTTCCATGTACGGTTCTTCTTCGGTCCATGGAAAAAAGAGGTATCGCGCACCTTCTCGCATCCCAGACTGCACACCTACCTTCAAAACCACAGGTTATCACTGAAAACGCGTTTTCTTTCGACCAGGCGATTTTTGAACAACCAGCTGGATGCGCTTTCGCAAACACCATCGCGACCACATTACTCCCTGGATCCCACAAATTCACGTTAGCCTCATCCGTCGCTATTGCTACCAAATCGTTATTCAAATGCGACGAAAGCGACAAAGAAACATCTCTAATCCTCTGCGCTGCCTCTACACTACCACCATTATTATTACTACTACTACTACTACTACTACAACTGTTATACGTAATCGCAACCTCGACTCGACTCGCGTCCCATAACTTCACGGTACCGTCAAAAGAACCTGAAAAAAAACAATTTGAATCGTGCGGATACCACGCCACCGCCGATACCGACTTCGCATGTCCCTCACTCGTCCTCACTTTTTTATCTGTATTTTCATTCCTATATCTCCTATTAGACGCGAAAATATCCGAAACCGTACTCATATCTTCACGATCACGAAACCCTAAACTATCAAACGCACACACCGTCCCATCGACCGTGCCTGCCAACAAAAACCGCTCCGTCGCGTTACATAACTCGACGCAGTTCACGCCTCCTTGCCAAACCCTTCCGAACTGTCTCTCGTTGGAAACCTTGAACCCTCTGTCGATTCTTTCGCGCTGCAGAACGTTCTTGAACCAATTATTCGTTACTTTCCCTATTTCAATGTTCCTTAAGAGCCAATTTAAGTGAGTCCGTCGCTCTCGTTTTGTTTCAGGTTTATAGCGAGGAGGGGAGTGATTTAGTCGCAGTTGATGTTGTTGTTGTTGGTGTTGATTGTCTTGTTTTTGTTTCCATCGATCGCGTCGCGAAGGCATCGTTTTGATTTTATCGCAAGCGTCGTTCTTATTTTGAGGCGGAAGTTTGTTTAGGTGATGATGATGATGTTCGAAAAATGTTTACAGCGCGTGAAGCGGAATACGATGCTAGTACGACATCGCCGTCTGTATACATACAAAGAACTAAGAATAATAACGTTACATGACAGAGCTCCAACTCTTGAAGTTATGCACGTGCGTACACATGGACTCGACGACTAACGGGTTCCCTTGTTCACCGACGACTAATCCGTGCACTTTTAGGCCGTTATTGAGCTTCCTGTTGTTCAAGCGCTCGAGGAGGTCTTCTTGCATTGGTTTAATTTCGCCATCGGTGACGAGTAAGATGTCAGCGTTTTCCCATTCTTCGGTGTCGAGTCTGATTAGAGCGCGTTCGAACGGTTCGTCGACGTCGGTGCCGCCATGGAACGAGCCTTGGAGGAACTTAAGTAAATCGGTTAATCCTTTCGAGTTTACTTTGAGTTCGAGTTCCATGCAATCGCCTGGGCCGCTGAACGCGTATAGGAAACATGGCCGGTTTGTCGTGCGCGATTGTCTCACGCATTCTAACGTCATGCATTTTGCGACCGTTTCGCGAGCACCCATCATCGAGCCCGATGTGTCTAAACATACAATGATCGGGCCGCTTTCTGCAGCCGGTCTGGTTTCAAACCCTTCGGTTGTTACGGCGGGAGTTTCCGACCATCCGACTCTTTCGTACGTTGCTAACGTTCGTTCTGCGCGTCGAGCGAAATGTAATCGTCTCGCTGCAGAGGATTTCATTGCCAAGAGTTGTAATTCAGCTGGGAGTACGCGAGAAATATCATCCGAGCGCGTCAATCCACTCGTTTGTTCCGGCTCCATCGGCGAACGCGTCAATCCTTCGGGGAATCTGCTTCTCTCGCGTTGTCTCGGCGCTCTCTTCAACGGGCCCCTGCCCGTACCTCTGCCTAAAGAACGAACGATATCGCGAAGTTCTCTTAAATCTTGCAACTTTTTGCGCAACTTTTCCATCTCTTCCCAACCAGAAACTTGCCAAAGGCCTTTAGATAGATCAAAACCTTCCGGGCCTTCGGTTAAATCGTTCAAATCTAAACCTTCGAACGCTTTTGATGCTTTTTCGAGCTTATCAACAGTCGGTTCCCATTGCTCTTTGAAATCTTCCATTATTTTTTCAACCATTTCCTTCTTCTGTCGTTCTTTTTCTTTCTCTTTCTCATCTTCGTTCGCTTTTTTTTTCTCGTCTTTCGAGGATTGCATGTTCATTTCAATTTCATCCACGTCTGTTTCATCTCCATCTCCGTCTCCACTTTGACCACCACCACTCGTTTCTCCATTAGCGTCTTGATTTTCATCGTTTTCGTTCGCGCTCGCACCACTAACATCCGGATTCATTTCGTTATCGTCATCCTCTTGCTCGCCTCCGTTGCTCTGCGAAGCTTCCGTACTTTGCCTCGGATCGCTCCTCGGATCATCCTCTTCCTCCTCCTCTAACTCAATCGCTAATTCATATTGATACAAAATATCTAAAACGTTCCTCATCAAAGTCTTCAACACTGGCGGAAACTTCCTAGTAAACCTCGCCATATCTAACTCGCCTAACGTCTCTAACAACGCCTCCCTAAACGTCTCGTCCTCGGGCCACTTCACGTCATCTTTACTAGGCAACAACCCTCTCCTTAATTTCTCTTCCCACACTTCGTATCCATCCCTTGCATTCTGTAAAGCATCGACGTTCCCTCTCGTCGTCGGTAACCTCAAAAACATCGGTAATAAATCTTGCCCTATATCCGATATCATTCGTGCCCCATTTGGTTTACTTAAAATCAAGCCATAGTTATCGAGCGCGCGCATCTTCGCACGCTCTTCGTCGTCGACGACTACTTTCCGTTTCTCTAAAATATCCATCGCTTGCAGTTCTTCTGTTTCATCGTTCTTTACATTCCTGTCGTATTTCATCGCGTCTATCAATGTTTCAGTATTCTTTCGATGATATTTTTTCTGAACACCTATTGATACTAAAGTTGACCACGACGAAGATAATGATGTTTTCTGTTGTTGTTGTTGTTGTTGTTGTTGTTGTTTAGAGAACAAAGGGTGATTACGATTGATAAGAAGAGAACAGGAAGAAGATGATGATGGTCGTGCGAACATTATTACTACTATTATTATTATTATATGTATAATTGTTATTGTATGTAATTATTATTGTGATTTCGAAGTTTATCTATGTATTGAGTGAAGTTATGCAGCTTGTTTTTTGCGTTTCACGCAGCAGTCACAGTCTGTCAGTTTGTTGGTGATATAAACGAGTAATTTCCCATCCTGGACATCTCTGTTCTATTGCATAGTTCAAGCAATCGATTTGGTTGCGCATTTCAGCACAATAAATAGTAGTCGAATCCCAAGGACATCCGTGTTCGTGTAAATACTTCAATATGTTCAAGTGACCTTCTTCGGCAGCACATGCACACGCTACCGCATCCATAGGACTATCATTCTCAACGCAATACTTGACCATATCAAGATTACCTTGAGATGCTGCACAATCGATCGTCTCATTATTCCACGGACACCGTTTCACTTCTCGCGCCCATTTGAGAAAATCCAAGTTGTTTGTCATAGCAGCTCGATGGCAGAACTGTTTCTGAGTCAACTCAATATCATACCTCTCTCTCTCGCCAACGAATATAATTGAGATTTAGCGCGAGACAGAAGTTACTGTTACAAGCTATATAAATCGTTCGTATCCTGGACATCTCTGTTCTATTGCATAGTTTAAGCA
>Ga0115004_10002318_pt1 | contig 15681 bp, 8 predicted proteins | sample ArcticOcean_MG_C_10_FD_88737 | JGI IMG/M metagenome (GOLD analysis project Ga0115004, IMG submission 88737) | Marine microbial communities from western Arctic Ocean - ArcticOcean_MG_CB11_90 | ecosystem: Environmental > Aquatic > Marine > Oceanic | place: Arctic Ocean: Canada Basin | collected...
AATAATGGAGTTTCAGGGGGGTCACATGAGATATCTTTGGGGCTTAATTTAAATTGTAAAGACAAACCAACGACGTTCAGAACTATTTCATGTCCATCATTTTAGTCGATGAATATTTGGCGGAATCCGATAATCTTTTCTGGTTTGATACTTCGGAGTACGTTTAATAAAAGGTCTATTCGACAGAATAGACCTTTTCTCCATTAATGAATGTCATGTAAGCAAAATTCGGACTATATAATTCATTCGCATGAATAGCAGATTCAAACATGACGATTGTAGCATCTTTCCCTGCTTCAATTGTGCCAAGGCTCAATTCTTGAAAAGCAGCATAAGCAGCCCATATTGTCATTCCACGTATGCATTGATTTAATGTTATTGCCTCTTCAGGTTGAAAACCTAATACGGGGAAGTTCTCACTGTTTTTTCTATTCACAGCAGCGTGTATAGTTAAAAACGGATTTATTAACTCTACTGGGAAGTCAGTTCCAATAGCAAGCATTCCAAATTGATTCAGTAATGAGTTATATGCATACGTACCTATCATTCGATCTTTTCCTAAACGTGATTCAGCCCATCGTTGATCCGAAGTCGCATGTGTTGGTTGAACACTTGGAAAAACACCTGCTTTAGCAAAGAATTCGAAATCTTTTGGGTCAACTATTTGTGCGTGCTCTATTCTCCAACGATGATCAGGGTTTACGTTGTAAATTTTTTCATACATCTCCAGCATTAATCGGTTGGTTGAGTCGCCAATGGCGTGAGTATTCATTTGATATCCAATTTCTTCACATATACCTGAGATCTCTTTCATTCGTTTGATTGATGTTGTTAAATAGCCATGATGATCATGTTTATCCGTATACGCTTCTTTTAAAAAAGCGCCACGTGATCCAAGTGCTCCATCTCCATAAACTTTAAAACTTCGTATTAGTAGATTCTCATTTTGGTAGACTCCATTCTTACGAGCAAACCCAATGTTTTTCTCAGTAGGAAGAAGCATTCCATATATGTTTAGGTTAAGCTCATCCTTTTTAATCAATTTTTGAAACAGCTCAACTTCTGCATACTTCAATCCTGCTTCATGAACTCCTGTAACTCCGTAAGAGTATAATTCTAATTGAATTTCCAAAATAGCTTCACTCAATTCTTTTTCAGTAAAGTCTGGTAATATATCAAGGATTGGATTCATAGCATTGTCGACCATTACTCCAGTGAAGTTTTCCAATGAGTCATAAATGAAGTACCCACCGGATGACAATTCAGAATCGTTAGCAACCTTATTTAGTACATCAGATTTTTTGATGAGGTAATCATTCGCTAAAAGTGCATGGCCGTCTATTCTAAATAAACAAACTGGGATATCAGGGAATAATTCGTTCAGTTTCTCATTTGTTGGCATTTCATCATTTTTCCAACGCGATTGATCCCAACCACAGCCAATAATGAAGTCATGCTGATGTTTACTTTTATATTTTTCAATGCGAACCAGCATTTCATTATATGACTTAGACCCTACTAGATTAACACTTAGCATTTGTCTTGCATAAGACATAATGTGACCGTGTGCATCAGTAAACCCAGGATATACTTCTTTTAACTCAGCATCTATAAATTCATCAGCTCTATATCTATTTAAAATTTCGCGCTCCGGTCCAACTTCAATGATTTGCCCATCACGAATTGCAATTGCGTCTTCGATGGTGTTAGCATCATCCATTGTATATATTTTAGCATTGTGTATTATTAGATCTACAGATTCCCCTTTCATACAAGAAGAAAATACAATAGTGGCTGTGATTAAAATTAAAAAGTAGAGCGATTTCATAGTTTGATATTTTCCTCAAAAATAATGGTTTAAAATCAAACGATTGTTTAGCGCGGAATTGCTAATTTTAGAGCCAAATAAATAATTATGGAGACACCAAAAACGTACGAGCCTCAAAAGGCTGAGGAGAAATGGTATTCACATTGGATGGAAAAAGGATATTTTCATTCAGAACCAGATGAAAGAGAAGCGTACACGGTAGTTATTCCACCTCCAAATGTAACAGGTGTATTGCATATGGGGCATATGTTGAACAATACAATTCAAGATGTATTGGTTCGTCGTGCACGTATGTTGGGTAAAAATGCATGCTGGGTTCCTGGAACTGATCATGCATCAATTGCAACTGAAGCAAAGGTTGTTCAGAAATTACGTAAGGAGGGAATTAAAAAATCAGATCTTTCAAGAGATGAGTTTTTATCACACGCGTTTGAATGGAAGGATAAGCACGGAGGAATTATTTTAGAACAATTGAAGAAGTTAGGTGCTTCTTGTGATTGGGAAAGAACGAGTTTTACAATGGATACTGAGTATTCAGAGTCTGTTATTGATGTTTTTATGGATCTTTTTGAGAAAGGAAATATTTATAGAGGGGTTAGAATGGTAAACTGGGACCCAGAAGCATTAACTGCTTTATCAGATGAAGAAGTTTTGCACAAAGAAGTAAACTCTAAGTTATTTCATATACGGTATAAGATTTCAGGAACAGATGACAAGTGGTTAACTATTGCAACTACACGTCCTGAGACTATTCTTGGTGATTCTGCGATTTGTGTAAATCCAAATGATGCACGTTATGCAAACCTGAAAGGAAAAGAGGCAATTGTTCCTCTTGTTGGAAGGACTATTCCAATTATTTTTGATGATTATGTCGATATGGAATTTGGGACAGGTTGTCTTAAAGTAACTCCTGCTCATGACACAAACGATTACGACTTAGGGAAGAAGTATAACCTTGAAACTATTGATATCTTAAATGATAACGGAACTTTAAATGCAAATGGACTTTATTATGAAGGACAAGACCGTTTTGATGTTCGCAAATCGATTGAAAAAGAATTATATAAAAAAGGGTATCTAATAAAAACAGAAGACCATATTAATAAAGTGGGGTATTCTGAAAGAACAAATGCAATTATCGAACCTAGGCTGTCTTTGCAATGGTTTGTTGATATGAAAAAATTATCTAAGCCTGCTTTGGATGCTGTTATGGATGGTGATATTAATTTTCATCCAGCAAAATTCAAAAACACATACCGTCATTGGATGGAAAATATAAAGGATTGGTGTATTTCTAGACAGTTATGGTGGGGTCATCGTATTCCAGCATGGTACTATGGTTCTGATGAAAATGATTTTGTTGTTTCTAAAACATTGGAAGACGCTATTGAAAAGGCGACAGCTAAATCAGGAAGAGCAATTACAGAGTCGGACCTTCGCCAAGATGAAGATGTATTGGATACCTGGTTCTCAAGTTGGTTATGGCCAATTTCTGTTTTTAATGGATTGACTAAGCCAGGTAATGAAGAGATTAAATATTATTATCCAACAAATGATGTTGTTACCGCACCGGAGATTATGTTCTTCTGGGTTGCTAGAATGATTATTGCTGGCAAAGAATATTTGGGAGAGATTCCATTCAAAAATGTTTATTATACTGGTATTGTAAGAGATAAATTAGGACGTAAAATGTCTAAATCTCTTGGTAATTCACCTGACCCTATTGATTTGATTAATAAGTATGGCGCTGATGGTGTACGTGTTGGGATGTTATTATCTTCTCCAGCTGGAAATGATTTACCTTTTGATAGTTCGCAATGTGAGCAAGGAAGAAACTTTACAAACAAAATTTGGAATGCACACCGTTTAGTAAGTTCTTGGTCTGTTCAAGAAGATTTGCCTCAACCAGACTCATCAAAAGTCGCGATTGACTGGTTTGGAACTAGATTTAATCAAGAGTTAGAAAATATCAATGATTTATTCGAGAAATTTAAAATCTCTGAAGCATTAATGGCTACATACAAATTAGTGTGGGATGATTTCTGTTCTTGGTACTTAGAAATGATTAAACCTGGATATCAACATCCAATTGATAAAGCTACGTTGGAAACAACAAAAGACTTCTTTGAAGGTTTGTTAAAAATTTTGCAGCCATTTACACCTTTCGTAGCAGAAGAGTTGTGGCATCAGATTCGTGAGCGAGCAGAGGGAGATGATATTATTATTTCTCTATGGCCTGAGCAGGAATTCGTAAATGAAACGACTAAGAGTTTTTTATTACAATTTGGACTTGCTGAAGAGGTTATTACAAATATTCGTAATATTCGTAAGAAGAATAATATTGCAAATAAAGTAAAAATGGAATTGTTCGTTAAGAAGAACGCTGAATTGGATACGACGTTTGATTCAGTAATTTTGAAAATGGGGAATCTTTCTCAATTAGAGTATACTTCAGATAAGATTGAAAACTCAAATACATTTATCTCAAATGGTAATGAATATTTTATTCCTTTTGGTGATACAATAAATATTGAGGCAGAGAAAGAAAAACTTACTGAAGAATTGAAATACACACAAGGATTCTTGAATAGTGTCCAGCGTAAACTTCAAAATGAAAAATTCGTTGCAGGAGCTCCTGAGCACGTAGTCTCTGTGGAAAAGAAGAAAGAAGCAGATGCACTAAGTAAGATTGCTATCCTTGAAGAAAAGATTTCATCTTTGAATTAAGGCATAAATTAGAAATAAAAAAGGGCTATGAAATTTCATAGCCCTTTTTATGTCGTTAATATTTAGTTTAAAACTCCTTCAATTGTACTTTTAGATACAAAGTGGTATCCATTTTTGGCTTTTTCGAAAGTGGCAAGTGCAAATTCTTTATCTCCTTTTAATCCAGAGTCCACAAGGGCTTGGTAAATAGATTCGATATACCAACGCCTTCCAATCTTGATTAGGTATGCCTCCATAAATGGACGAATAATTTTATTACCAGCGTTTATATTTAAAATGAACCAATCTGATTTAATAGCTGGATTCGCTTCCGCACTTAACATTAAATTAGAATCTATTTCATTTAAAACTTCCGTTGATAGTTCAGGTGAAAGTTTTCGAATAAATGCTTGCCATTCTTGGGTAACACGATCGGCGCGTTTAATGTTTTTGTATTCACCAGTAAAAACTTCCTCTCCTGAATTTACACGATCGGCCCAGGCTTCCATATCAAGAAGTCGCTGTGAATTTATTTTTATACAGTTTATAGGAAGTCCAGGGCGGTAAATCCATTCGTCTGTATCGAATTTTATATTATTTGGAATAAGTAGTTTTTTATTTAGATATTGAACAAATGATTCTGTAGTAATTGTTTCAAAAGCATGACTGTCGAAGTAATTTGTTAGGAAACCATCAAATTTAACACGACCAACCAAGTTTTCTAGTGTTCTTAATAAGAAAGCTCCTTTAATGTAAGCTATGTCTGTCATTCCATCATCAGGGTTCCTATTTTCTAGTTGAAGCTTTAATTGGGTGTCTTCAGGGTGGTCACTTTGTTCAATATCTTGAATTGAAGTTAAAAGATCTTGATATTCGATTACAGCATTGATATCTGCAATTTCTTTGCCGTACATCGCTTCCATAATTCTATTTTCAGAATACACGGTGAATCCTTCATTTAACCAGAAATCATTCCATGTAGCATTTGTTACCAGGTTTCCTGACCAAGAATGTGCAAGTTCATGTGCAATAACAGATATTAAGCTTCTGTCACCTGCTATTAAAGTAGGGTTAGCAAATGTTAATCTTGGGTTCTCCATCCCCCCAAAAGGAAATGAATAAGGTAATATCACTAAGTCGTATTGATCCCATCGATATTCACCGTAAATATTCTCTGCAGCCTTAATCATTTTTTGAAGGTCTACAAATTCATATTTACATTGTTCGGTTAATTCTGCTTCAGAATAAACGCCGCAAGACTCCCCGAGTGCATTATACTCCATATCTCCAACTACTAATGCAATTAGATAAGCTGGAATTGCTTGTTTCATTTCAAAGTGATAGTGCCCTTCAGTATTTTTCTCTTTAGGATTATTGGCGCTCATTAGTGCAATTAATTCTGAAGGAACTGTAACATCAGCTGAATACGTAATACGATTCATCGGTGTATCCTGAATAGGGATCCATGATCGTGTTAAAATTGCTTGGCCTTGTGTGTATAAATAAGGATACTGTTTACCCGCAGTTAATTCTGGTGTTAGCCAATCTAAAGCTTCTGTGTCTTTAGATGTTTGATAATATATATTTATATATTCTGTTCCGGGTTTAATATTCACTTTTAGTGGAGCACCTTTTATAGCATCAATTTCACCAATAGCGAAATCTGTTTCTACTTCGATATCTTTCCCTAATGTGATTTTTTTAATTTTCAATCCTTTGATGTCAAAAATTGCCTCAGAAACATTATTTTCACTCATTTTATGACGTGCAATGCCATAAATTATATTTTTTTCAAAATTTACGTCTAAATCTAAGTGGACATGAGTTGTTCTAATTTCTGAATGATTTGAATAAGAGTGTGAATCTGAAATTGGATCAGTTTTAACCAGTTTTCCATCTTCTATATGTTTATTAATTGGTGTGCACGAAATAGATGTTAACACTGATATTAAAAATAGTAGGTATATATTTTTCATCTGTTTTTCTATGAGTAGTGGCCTAAATATAATTGTTTCATTGTGAATTACAGAATTTAACATAATATTATTGTTTAGTTAATTAGTTGTAAATAAGTAGCTTTAAATGTTTATCGAAATAAGGCTTTAGTTCGTAGACAGTTTGATTCTTTTTATTACATTCACAGCCTAAAATTAATTTTTAATTATGAGTCACGAAAGTAATTTATCATCACAAAAAATGCTATTTGGACATCCAATAGGATTATTTGTGCTGTTCTTCACTGAAATGTGGGAGCGCTTTTCTTATTATGGAATGCGTGCAATATTGGTGTTGTATTTAGTTACACAGACTGGCGGAAATAACCCTGGGTTAGGTTGGACTGACGGTGAAGCTCTTGCTTTATATGGTTGGTACACAATGATGGTTTATGTGATGTCAATACCTGGTGGGATAATTGCGGATAAATTTCTTGGACAAAAGAAATCAGTATATGTAGGTGGAGTTCTATTACTTTTTGGACATAGCATATTAGCAATAGAGCAAAGTTGGGCATTTTATACAGGATTAGTTTTAATTGTTTTAGGTGTAGGAATGTTAAAACCTAATATTTCAACTATGGTTGGAGGGCTCTACCCAAAAAGTGATATTAGAAGAGATAAGGGATTTACTTTGTTCTATATAGGAATTAATATTGGAGCTTTTCTGTCAAGTATAATTGTTGGATATGTAGGTGAAGTACATGGTTGGCATTACGGTTTCGGATTAGCTGGATTAGGAATGCTACTAGGATTAGTTCAATATGCTTTTGGTCAAAAACACCTTAAACATGTAGGTAACTTCCTTGGAGCATCAGAAAATCAAGCTGATAAAGATGCATTGAAAAAACCTTTAACTAAAATTGAGAAAGACAGAGTTTCAGTGTTATTGCTATCATTTTTAATTGTAATTATTTTCTGGGGTGCTTTTGAACAGGCTGGAGGGTTGATGAATATCTATACAAAAACTAAAACTGACAGAATGCTATTAGGTCAAGAGATACCCGCAACTTGGTTTCAATCATTAAATGCTCTTTTTATTGTAATATTTGGTACTGCTGTAGCAGGTTTTTGGGCAAAAAGAAAGTTAAAAGGTAAAGAGGCATCTTCTTTATTTAAAATGATTTTAGGTTTAATAATAATGGGAATGGGATTCTTCTTTATGACTGGTGCTGTAGCTCAATTTAATGAGTCAGGTTCTTCAGCAATGTATTGGTTAGTATTAGCATACCTGTTCCATACTATTGGAGAGTTATGTTTATCTCCAGTTGCTCTTTCATTCATTACCAAATTAGCTCCACTGAAGTATGCCTCAATTATGATGGGGGTTTACTTTGCGATGACTGGTTTCGGAAGTAAGCTTGCAGGTCTTTTGGGGGAGTGGTCAGAGTCACTTGGTGAGTACGTTATTTTTACTGGGATAGCTGGATTTACAATTGTAGTTGGATTACTTTTGATGCTACTCCTAAAGAAGCTTAAGGCACTAACACACGGTGCTGAAGATCAAGAAATAAATGATGAGAAAGAATTAGAAAATATAGAATTAGCAGAGTAAATTAAAAATTAAAAGAAGATTAAATAAATAGTTATGTCAGATCAAAAATCAAATTTTTTCGATTCTCAAGTACTTGGACACCCAGCAGGGCTGTTTGTCTTGTTCTTTACAGAAATGTGGGAGCGCTTTTCATTCTATGGAATGAGAGTTCTTTTAGTTAATTTCCTTACAATGGCAGTTATAGGGTATAATCCAGGATGGGAATGGTCAGCGGAGAATGCGACAGCGCTTTTTGGAACATATGCCGGGTTACTTTATTTAACACCAATCCTCGGTGGTATTATCGCAGATAAATTAATTGGTTATCGTTGGGCCGTAGTTATAGGAGCTTTGATTATGACTTTAGGTCATGTATCTATGGCTCTTGAAACTGATTTTTCTTTATATTTTGGTTTAGCTTTATTGGTTATTGGTACTGGTTTCTTTAAACCAACAATGACTTCTATTATTTCTGAAATGTACAAAGATACACCGAAGAAAAAAGATGGTGCGTATACCATATTCTATATGGGAGTTAACGCTGGTGCATTTTTCGGAATGATGCTTTGTGGTTACTTGGCGGAGAAAATAGGATGGTCTTATGGATTTGGTCTCGCAGGTGTCTTTATGTTGTTAGGGACGTTACAGTTCTGGTTGTCTAAGCCCTTGTTTGGTAACATCGGAGAAGTTCCTTCTAAAATTGAAGTTAAAAAGTCAAGTGAAGTAGAAGGTGGTCAAAATTCGTCAAAAGAAAGTACTGCGGTAAATCCATTTACAATGGTTGATAAATTTTTAATTGGAATTACATCAGTAATCGGTTTACTTTATCTTTTAAATGACCCAATATCTAAAATTGCAGGTATTAACTTATTTCCTTTTAGTATTGGTTCACTTGCAGGTGAATATTTCGCAGTATTAGTTGGATTAGGTTTGTTTTTATTCTTAGTCATCTCAAGAATATTTAGATACGACAGAATAACACGTGATCGAATGATTGCTTTTGTGATTTTCGCATTCTTTACAGTATTCTTTTGGTTGTCTTTTGAACAAGGTGCAACCTCATTAGTCCTATTTGCTAGAGACTCAGTTGACAGGGTAATGACAGGAGACGCTGCAATTACTTATAACATAGTTAATACTTTATTGACGATAATTCCTTTGTTATTTATTACATGGGTTTTAGTTCTGTTATGGAAAAAAACGTACAAAACTATTCCAGGTTCAAACATTGTTTTGGCCATTTGTTTTGCTGGAATGTGGGGTGTAGTTGGATGGATGTTGAATAGAGATTTTAATACAATATCCTATGATGTCTCTTATAGTGCTATTCAGGGATCTCCTATTATGGATGATGAAACTAAAAAACAACAGGCAGACGAAGAAGGAAATCTTCTGTTTGAGTACACTCCAATTACTGAGAACACCGAAGTTCCGGAAGGAGCTATTCTTGTTGATAAAGTTACTAGTATTGGAGAGCCATTGGAGTTAGATAAAGGTTCTGAAATTAGTTTAATTGCAATGAATAATGAGGGTACTGTTTATGGATATCTTAATGAAGAAGGCGTTGAACGCGCAATAAATAATGGGGTTAAATATAAACGTGATAATGGAGTAATTAAGGCAGAAGTTTTAAAAATAAAGGACAACGAAGTTACTATAACAGTGAGTTGGTTTAGTATTTTAAATTCATTCTTTATTATTGCATTCGCTTCTATTTTTTCTAAGTGGTGGGAGTCTAAATACAATCCATCAGCAACTGGTAAGTATGCTTTAGGGCTTATCATTATGGCAATTGGATTCGGTCTTTTAGCCTATGGCTCTTATGGCATTCAAGCTGGAGTTAAAGTAAGTATGGTTTGGTTGGTATTCGCTTACTTATTTCATACGTTAGGAGAATTATGTATTTCACCCGTAGGCCTATCTTATGTTAGTAAGCTAGTACCAGGTAGAATGATTGCATTTATGTTCGGGATGTGGTATCTGGCAATTGCCATTGGTAATAAGCTCGCTGCTGTTTTAGGTGGACAAATTGAAGCGATAACTGAAAAGTATTCTCTATCAGTTTTCTTCTTGATATTTACAATTATTCCAGCTGTTGCAGGTCTATTAATTTTAGCATTAAGCCCAGTAATGAAGAGACTAATGCACGGGGTTAAGTAGCCCTTATTAAAACCTTTAAAATAGCACTTTGGTGCTATTTTTTTTGCAAAAAAAAAATAGATTATGAAAGAGATAGTACTTCTTATTACTGTATTGGTTTCGTTTGCAAGCTTTGGACAAGATTTGAAAATAATGGACAGTGCTGCAATGCAATCATTGAAAGCAGGAGAGTTCGAATACATCAATATTTCTGTAGAACACGATCTAGTGATTGAAGGTAAAGAAGATATCCTAATCGACTTAAGTTCTTTAGATGTTCCTAACGGCGGTGTCGATTCAGTAATAATTACGTTTACGAAAGAGCAGAGTAAGAAAACGTATACAATAAGAAGTGTAGTGCCCTTCTTAATTCAAGGAATTGACTCGTCTGTTTCAATGGCTTTGGTAATGTATAAAGGCGCAAGTCCAATTCAACTTAAATCGAGTAATACTAAGAAAGCAAACTTGAATATTGATTATCGAGATCGCCCAACATTCGTTTCAGACACGATCGTTTTTGGCTTGTTATCTATCATTTTAGCATTGATATTTTATACATCAAGTTTACAATCAAAAGGATGGAAGAAATTCTATATGTTTGTTCCGGCTTTACTATTATGCTATTTGATTCCAGCAATATTGGATTCGTTAGGATTGATTTCAAAAGAATATTCAAGTCTTTACACAATGGCGAAGAATTATCTCCTTCCAGGAGCATTAATTTTGATGACCTTGGGAATTGATTTCAAAGGAATTATTAACCTTGGTCCTAAGGCAATTATCATGTTCTTAACGGCAACGGTGGGCATTATTGTCGGTGGGCCAATTGCTATATTCATCTATTCATTTATCGACCCTGAGGTTGTAGGTGGAGTAGGAGATCAAGAGGCATGGAGAGGATTCGCAACATTGGCAGGAAGTTGGATTGGTGGAGGAGCCAATCAAGCTGCAATGCTAGAAACATATAGATACAATCCAGATTTCTACGGAAAAATGGTAACTGTTGATATTGTTGTTGCAAACCTATGGATGGCATTCTTATTATGGGGTGCAGCACGTGCAGATAAATTTGATAAATGGTTAAAAGCAGATACTTCCTCGATTGAGAAGTTGAAAGAGAACATGGCTGAATACCAAGCAGCATCGGTAAAAAACCCAACGTTGACAGATTATATGATGATTCTTGGGATAACCTTTGGTATAGTTGCTTTTGCACATTATGCTGGGCAAGGAATGGCTAAAATTGTAGGAAATGTACTTGGTTCAGAATCACCATTTGCCGGGTCATTTTTCTGGTTAGTTGTATTAGCTACAACGGGTGGGTTGATTTTATCTGCAACGAAATTTAGAAAGTACGAAGGAAGAGGAGCATCTAAAATTGGAAGTATATTCATTTATGTTTTGGTAGCGACAATCGGAATGAAAATGGAATTGGAAAAAGCAATCGAAGAACCACAGTTAATTTTGGTGGGAATCATTTGGATGCTTGTTCACGTAATCATTCTATTTGCTGTAGCAAAATTGATTAAAGCACCATTTTTCTTTGTGGCTGTAGGATCAAAGGCGAATATAGGAGGGGCGGCATCTGCGCCAATCGTTGCTGCAGCATTTCATCCATCATTAGCAAGTGTTGGAGCGTTGTTAGCAGTTCTTGGTTATGCCTTAGGTACATATGGAGCAATTGTATGTGCAGAAATGATGCGTTTGGTTTCTCCTTGATATATGGGTTTTTCCTATTTTAAAGGTGTTTTAATTAACTTGTTACACTCACACCTTGAAGATCAACTAAGTTTGCGTAAATCCCATTAGAAGTGATTAAATCATCGTGTCTACCTGCCTCTTTGATTATCCCTTCATCGATCACAAATATATTATCTGCTTTGCGAATTGTTGAAAGTCGATGAGCGATAACAAATGATGTTCTTCCCGCCATTAATTTAGTCAGCGCCTCCTGTACCAATTTTTCAGATTCAGAATCTAAAGCAGATGTTGCCTCATCTAAAATTAAAATCTTTGGATCTCTAAGAATTGCTCTTGCAATAGCAATACGCTGTTTTTGGCCTCCAGATAATTGAATTCCGCGATCTCCAACTTCAGTTTCTAACCCGTCAGGAAAAGTAGAGATAAATTCCCAAGCGTTTGCCTGCTTCGCAGCTTCGATTATTTGTTCTGCAGTCGCATCAAGTTTTCCAAAGACTATATTCTCCTTAATAGATCCTCCAAAAAGAATAACCTCCTGTGGAACAATAGCCATGTGAGAACGCAAATGTTCTATCTCAATATCAGTAATTGAAACTCCATCAAATTGTATTGTTCCTCCCGTAATTGGGTAGTAATTAAAAAGGAGAGATGCGATGGTAGACTTTCCTGCACCAGATGGTCCCACTAAGGCGATGGTTTGGTTTTTAGTAATGTTAAAATTAATACCTTTCAATACTTCAATATCTTTTCTTTGTGGGTAACTAAATGAAACTGTGCTGAATGAAATTTCACCTGTGATGATAGGTTTATTTGTACCGGTTAACAGGTTTTTTTCGTTTTTCGAGTATATAATATTCATTAGGTTTTCGGTCGCGCCAATTGCTTTCTGAATACTTGAGTACATATCGGGAATAGAACCGAAAGACATTCCCATCATAATCGTCAATAGCATACAGGTAAAGAAATCTCCACGGGATAATTCCGGATTTGCTCCTTGCGTCATTAGTAAACCTTGCCAAACTACAATCACAATTGCACCAGACATACAAAAGATTAAGAATGAAATGAAAACACCTCTCCATAATCCGCTTTTAACATTCAGTGCACGAATATTCGTAACTGATTTCACATACTTGCCGAGCATGAATAGCTCATTCGTAAATGATTTCACATTTGAAATCCCCATCAATGATTCTTCAATCACCCCATTTGACGCAGCTGCTTCATCTTGAGCTTTTTTGGAAAGTTTTTTGATGAAACGTCCAAAAAAAACCGCGATTATAGCCATTACAGGGACAGTGGCTAACATGATTAACGCTAATTTCGGTGATATGTATAGCAAGAAAGTAACACTTCCAGCGATCATTACAAGCTGTCTAAAGAATTCAGCAACTGTTGTGCGCATTGTTTCTTGTAATTTTTCAATATCAGCAGAAAGCCTGCTTGTCAATTCTCCAACTTTATTTTTATTAAAGAAGTCCATTGGCATATAGATCAATTGTTTAAATGCATCTTTACGAATATCTCTTAGTGCATTCTCTGTTACATTGGTGAAAATGACAACTCTGAAAAATGAAAAGAAAGATTGAGTGGCAAACATTATAAATAGAGCAATGGCATAGGTGGTGACATTATTGACATTCATCATGTTAAGCGCACCTTGCATCGAACTTGATTGTTCAGATTCAACACCAAGTAGTTGTCCCATCAGAATAGGAAACAATAATCCAATAGAACTAGATAGAACAAGAAACACCCAGCCTATAGTGAAAAGTCCACGGTATGGCTTTAAGTACGAAAACAGCTTTTTTGCTCTTTGGATACTGTCCTTAGAAAGCTTCTCTCTTTTCTTTTTTTTATTGTTTGGTCCAAGCATTAAATAAAATTTCTTAGTACGAAATTACGCACAAATTAAGGAATGCGCTCTTTTTTATATAAATTTGTAAAAAGGCTTTGGAGAATAGAAAAAATAGTTATCTTTGCAGTCCAAAATTTAGACAATAAGAGGAAATACATAGATCATGAAAAGAACATTTCAACCATCAGTTAGAAAAAGAAGAAATAAGCACGGATTTCGTAGTCGTATGGCCACTAAGAACGGGCGTAGAGTATTAGCGGCACGTCGTCGTAAAGGAAGAAAAAGAATCTCTGTTTCTGACGAAGGAATGCACAAACGTTAGTCTTTTCTGTAGAAAAAATAAAGCCGATATAGTTTTATATTGGCTTTTTTTATGCGATATTTTTTTTGCAACTTACTAAGTTGCATTTTTTTTAATGGGCCATAGGGGTAGTCCGAATTCAAATCATACTGGTGCCATTGTATTCGATTTGAAAAACTAAGTAGTTATAGGATAAATAAACTATAAAAATACTGCTGAGGAACCTATGATATAAAAATTTCCGAGGGATTTCAGAAGCCTTGATATGGTTAGTCACTCAGATAAATAGAAGCAGAGAATCACCTTATCCTTATATTGTGTTTTGGAGATAGTAAGAAATGGGATGTAATTCTTTATCAAGACTAGGGTCTTCAAAATAAATTAAAAAAAGAACCTCTCGATGACAGGTTCTAGTAATCTATAGCTTATAGGTGCTTGTTTCTTTAGAAAGACCGCTCACACTGACCATTTAAAATTCTGGGTACTTTTTTAATTAGATTTTAAACTTCTCCAGCAACTGCCTCAGAAACGTTAATAATATGGTCACCAACCTTCTCAAAAGAAGAGAATATATTACTGTAAATTAGCGCGCTGTTTATATTGAAATCAGCTGAATTTTCAATTGTTGTCAAGTGGTGTCTTCTTAATTGATCACGAAGTGCATTAATTTCCTTTTCTTTCTCAATTGATTTATCTAAAGAAATCGTACCGTAACCTGACACTAAATTGTCATTCATAATATTGAATGCTTCTTCAGTGACAATGATCATTTTATTAATACCCTCTCTTTGTTCTGGGGTAAAGTAATGATTGTCTTTATCTTTCTTTTCAAGAGCTTTACTCATTTGGAAGAATATGTCTCCTATTCGTTCAAGGTCAGTAGATATATTTAACATACTTCTCATTTGAACGGATGCATTATCACTCATCTCTAAACGTGCTGTTTCAACAAGATAGTCAGCAATTTCAACTTCAACTCTATCTGTTATTTCTTCATATCGCTCTAGTTTGGTAAGCATTTTATTCTTAACCTTTTTTTCTGAAGAATTAATATAAGTCTTGATGAATCCATTCATTTTTGAAGTGATTTTACCAAATTTAGCAACTTCTTTTGTTGCTTCAAGAATACAAAGCTCAGCGGTAGATCCTAGTGGTCCATTGATGAAATCCAACTTGAATTCTTCATCTGTCTCACCTTTCGATTTAACAAATCTCTCAGCTAAATGAACCAATTGAGGGACAAACCAAATTAGAATAAGGACATTGGCTACATTAAATAGAGTATGGAATAACGCAATTCCTGAGTTAGCCATTTCAGTATTTTCAGGATCAAACGTTGAACCACCAACGAAATAACCAATCATATCAATAAACCATGGGAAAATTAATATCATCCATAGAACACCTATCAGGTTAAACATAGTGTGTATATATGCTGACCGTTTTGCGTGAACGTTTGCAATTAACGACGCAATTTGAGCTGTAATTGTTGTTCCAATATTCTCGCCAAGAATCATTGCACAAGCAACTTCGAAAGGAATAGACCCTGCTGCTACCATTGTTAGGGTAAGTGCCATTGCTGCAGATGAAGATTGAATAACAACCGTAACTATGGTTCCT
>Ga0115004_10002320_pt1 | contig 15675 bp, 15 predicted proteins | sample ArcticOcean_MG_C_10_FD_88737 | JGI IMG/M metagenome (GOLD analysis project Ga0115004, IMG submission 88737) | Marine microbial communities from western Arctic Ocean - ArcticOcean_MG_CB11_90 | ecosystem: Environmental > Aquatic > Marine > Oceanic | place: Arctic Ocean: Canada Basin | collected...
ATAGATAGTAAGCTCTGCAGGAACGGAGAAAATTCTTACAGATAAATAAATGTCTATTAAGCTTTGTGTCTCTAATGAAATAGAAAAAAAGTACTTTATAGAACCTGTTATAATAGGCTTAATTAAAATAATTGTTAAAGCTATAATAATTGCTAATAAAAAATTTCTAATAAGGGTTTTTACGATTTCCCTATAGTCTCCCTTTCCAAACAATTGAGCAACAATACCGACTGTGCCCATTCTTAAGAAACCAAAACTCCAAATTATCATTGTCATTACTGAGGTAGCTATACTTATGGCTGCTAGGTATTTTGTTTCACCCATATTGCCCATTAATCCAGTATCGATCATTCCAACTAGTGGTATAGCCAAGTTTGAAAAAAAAACCGGGATGGACATAAAGAACAATTTTTTTTTGGAAATATTGGCTGGATATCTTCTAGTATTCATTTTTACTCTTTAATAATGTTTAATTAAATTATATACATCAAATGATAAGATGTTAGAGCAATTAATCATTTCATTTCAGATAGTACTAATCGACATTGTTATGGCGGCTGATAATGCTATCATAATAGGATTAATTGCCTCAAACTTTGCTCCAAATAATAGAAAAAAAATTATAGCCTGGGGCGTTGGAGCTGCTTTTATTTTTAGAATTGTATTTGCCTTTAGTGCTAGTTATATGTTTGAGATTGCTTGGATTAAAATATTAGGCGGCGTTTTACTTCTTTGGGTAATTAACAATATAAGACAAGATTTATTTAATCAAAAGAAAATTAGATCACCGCTAATTAAATCTAATGAAACAGTTTCTTTTTCTAAAGGTGTTTATAGAGTTTTAATAGCAGATCTTACATTAAGTTTTGATAATGTTTTAGGAGTTGTAGGGGCAGCTAAAGATAATTATCATTTACTTGTAATAGGACTTCTGCTTTCAGTATTTCTAATCGCAACACTTGCGAGTTACTTTGCTGATTATATAAAGAAACATCAATGGCTAGGCTATGTAGGTTTATTTGTAATACTGATTATAGCTATCCAATTAATAATAGGTGGGTTTGCAAACTATGAAATCCTGTCTATAAACGAAAAATATAAATTCTTATTTAGCATATGATAGATTTTTGTATTTTAGGGTCCGGTATGGCCGGCTCTACTATAGCTAATCTGTTGTCAAAAAAATACAAAGTAAAGATTCTCGAAAAGTCTAAGGGGATAGGTGGAAGAACGTCCAACAGAAGGTACAAAAAAGACTTAAGTTTCGATCACGGTCTACAATATATAAATCCAAAAAATATTAAGTTCAAAAATTTTGTAAAAAATTTAATAAAAAAAAAAATAATTAAAAAATGGAAAGGCAACCATTTAAATTTTAATTTTTCAAAAAAAGAAAATTCTACGAAATATATCTGTAGTTATGCAAATAATGATATGTGCAAATTTTTAACTAAAAAGGTTTCTAAACAATTTAATTCTAAAGTAAAAAAAATTAAGTTTATAAAAAAATATTGGCAAATTGATTTAGATAATAATGAAAAAATATTTTCTAAAAATTTAATAGTTACTTTTCCTTATCCTCAAACAAAAACTATAGCAAAAAAATATTTAAATAACTTAATTTTAAAATTTAATGTAAAAATGAATTCAGTAATAACCACCATGTTAATATACAAAAATAATAAAAACATACCTATAAGCAGTATAAAGTTTAATGATAAAATTTTAAGTTGGGCATCAAATGAAAATAGCAAAGATAGATTTAAATCAAATTTAAATTTGTGGACTATTCAATCTAATTTTAAATGGGGTAAAAAGATGATTAATAAATATAAAAAAAATAAAAATAAGACTATGAATATTATGATTGAAAAATTGTCAAATTTAACCGGATTAAATAGTAGAGATATTGTTTTTAAAGATGTACATGGTTGGAAATTTGCATATACAGCTAATCATATTGGAGTTGGAAGTTATTGGAATCAAAAATATAATTTTGGTGCGTGCTCTGACTGGTTTTTAGGATCTAAAGTTGAGCATTCTTGGTTGAGTGCTAATGATCTATTTAGAAAAATATCAAAAGATTAATCTACAAACAAAAAAAAACCCGCCTTACAAAGACGGGTTTTGATTTTGTAAATATTAAATTTTAATAACTAAAATTTGTAACCTACTACTACTTTACCATATGCTGCTGTTGGATCTGCTTTAAACGTTGTAGTGCTTGCAATTCCTCCAGTTGTACCTTTACCTGTCGCAGTTATTTTATCGAAGTCCGTGTAACCTGCTTCAGTTCTCACGTACATTCCACTAGCCATTTGAAGTCTTGTTCCAATTGCTAATGTTGTGCCTTCTAAGTTTGCGGGTTTAGTTATATCTCCTGTTACAGCTACGTCTGCTTCTGTGTAACCAACTTTAAGATACATTGCTGCTGTATCGTTAATCGCTATTGTTGGAGATATAGATAATGTTCTATAATTTTCAATATTCATAGTTGCGTCATTATCTGTACTATCGCTAGCATTTGTTGATAGTTTAGCTGCACCTGGAACCATTGAGAATCCAAGATCTACTAAAAAACCATCTGTAAGTGCGAATGACATTCCTAACTCACCACCACCGATAAAAGCAAATTTACCTGCTGTTGCTGTAGTGTTGTTATCATTGTCACCACCTTTACTTGTCTCAGTACCGTCAACCTCTATACCGAAAGCAGATCCTGTTACTCCCACATACATTCCTGAATGTGCATCTGCGCCGTCGGCATAAGAAGAAACAGTAGCTATACTTACGAAGCCTAAAGCTGCCGCAAGTGTGATTAATTTTTTAATCATAATGTTCTTCCTTAATGTTATTTTTTTATTAATAATAATTATTATTAAGTTTTTTATAGTTTAATTTTATAAAGGATCCTAACTTAATTTTAGAACATCTTCTTCAAAAACCCTCAAAAATCCGGCAAAATAGTCGTTTTTATGTTGTTTTTTTGCAACACTTACTGGTTTAATTGATGTTAAAACCTTTGATTTTAAAAGATACTTTTTTTAATTCTTTTTATAGTCTTTTTGGGAATCAATTGAATATTTAAATCTTTAAGATTGCTTGCTTTCAGCCTCTTCAAGTTTTGTACCGTTTTCAAGAATCGATCAGACTCCTGCTTTGAAATTATACCTTGTGTTAAAGATCTAAATTTTTCAATATATTGCTCTCTTTTAAATGGTTTCTTGCCACTAGGGTGAGCATCAGCCACGTTGATCTCATCTGAAATAATAGAGCCATCCTTCATTCTTATAATCACCTTTCCGCCAAAACACTTATTTTTTGGGTTGGTATCGTGATATTTTTTTGTCCACTTTTGATTTTCACGAGTTGATATTTTACTCCATAGATTAATGGTGCTTTTTTTTTTTGCTCTTTGAGGTGTGTATGATTTTATATGATGCCATGCGCCGTCTTCTAGAGCTACAGCAAAAATATACATGATAGAATGATCTAAGGTTTCTCGACTTGCGTTTGGATCCATTTTTTGAGGGTCATTAGCCCCTGTACCTATTACGTAATGAGTGTGGTGGCTCGTTTCTATTAAAATTTTAGAAATATCAGATAAATTTTTTATTTTTTTATTTAAGCTTCGAGCTAAATCTATCAAAGCTTGTGATTGATATTCGGCTGAATGCTCTTTCGTGTAGGTTTCAAGTATGGCTCTTTTTGGTTCATTGATTCTTGGAAGTGGAACTATATATTTTTTTTTAGGGCCAGATAAAACATGGGCAATAACACTATCCTCACCTTCGTAAATTGGACTTGGTGCGCCTTCACCCCTCATACATCTATCAACCGCCTCGATAGCAAGCTTACCTGCATGCGCTGGTGCAAAAGCTTTCCAGCTTGAAATTTCACCTTTTCTTGATTGTCTTGTTGAAACAGTTGTATGTAAAGCTTGTTGAACGGACTGATAAATAATATCTTTTTTTAATCTTAATAAACTGCCAATTCCAGCAGCAACACTAGGTCCAAGATGTGCAATATGATCAATTTTATGTTCATGTAGACAAATTCCTTTTACTAAATTAACTTGAACTTCATATCCAGTTAAAATTCCTTTAATTAAATCCATACCGTTACATTTCATTTGTTGTGCGACAGCTAATATAGGTGGGATATTGTCTCCTGGGTGGCTATAGTCAGCTGCTAAAAAGGTATCATGGTAATCTAATTCTCTTACAGCGGTTCCATTGGCCCATGCAGCCCATTCACAATCAACTTTTACATTTGAGTCTAAACCAAAGATTGTTGCACCATTTTTTCTTGGATGAGCCAAAGCCATGTCTCTTGCTGAAACTACTGGCTTTCTATCAAAAGAAGCAATTGCTACAGATGCATTATCAATTATTCTATTAATAATCATTTCAATGACCTCATTGCTTAGCTTTGCTTTATCTGATGCTACCTCTGCTATTTTCCAAGCCAGCTGGTCTTTCTTTTTTAAATTGGCCGATGATGGATGAACTTTAACTGTTATATTTCTCATAGCTTAATTTAACATGTTTCGAAGTACATATTGAAGAATTCCACCATTTTTATAATACTCGACTTCATTCGCGGTATCAATTCTACATAAAACTTTTATAGTTTTGCTCGTACCGTCTTTATATTTAATTTCACAAGACACCTCTTCTCTTGGTTTAACTCCTTTATCTATATCAATTACAGTAACCAATTCAGCTCCTGTAATATTTAATTTTTTTCTATCAAAACCCTCTTTAAATTGAAGTGGAAGAACACCCATGCCAACTAAATTAGATCTATGGATTCTCTCAAAACTTTCTGCTAGAACTGCTTTTATACCTAATAATTTTGTACCTTTAGCAGCCCAGTCTCTTGATGAGCCAGTTCCGTATTCTTTGCCTGCAATTACAACTAAGTCATCATTTCTTTTTTTATACTCAACTGCCGCTTCGTAAACGCTCATAACTTTTTCATCAGGTTGAAGAGTGGTAAATCCTCCTTCTGTTCCATGCGCCATTTCGTTTCTGATTTTAATATTGCCAAATGTGCCTCTCATCATTACTTCATGATTCCCTCTTCTTGCTCCATATGAGTTAAAATCTTTTTGTTGAACCTGATTTTTCATAAAATAATCACCTGTTGGACTGTCTTTTTTAATATTTCCAGCTGGCGAAATATGATCGGTTGTCACCGAGTCCGCTAATAAAAGTAATATTTTTGCGTCTTTAATTTCTTTAAAACCTTCTGGCTTATCAGGTAGATCGTCAAAAAATGGAGGTCTCTTAACGTAAGTAGAATTATCTTCCCAGTTATAAATGCTACTATCTACTGTTTTAATTGAGCTCCATTCTTTTGGTCCTTCTGAAATGTTCGAATAACGATCAATAAACATGTTCGCATTAATTGAGGATAGCATTAGCTCTTCAATTTCTTTATTACTTGGCCAAATATCTTTTAAAAAAACATCTTTTCCATCTTTGTCAGATCCAAGAGAATTTTTATACATGTCAAAATTCATATTTCCGGCTAAGGCAAATGCAACTACAAGCGGTGGTGAAGCCAAATAGTTAGCTTTAACATCTGGACTTATCCTACCTTCAAAATTTCTATTTCCCGATAATACAGAAACTGCATATAAGTTTTCTTTATGAATTGAATCTGAAATACTTGGATTAAGAGGACCAGAATTCCCAATACATGTAGTGCAGCCGTAACCAACTAAATTAAAACCAAGTTCATCTAAATATTTATTTAATCCTGCTTTTTCTAAATAATCTGTAACCACTTTAGATCCTGGAGCCAAAGAAGTTTTTACCCACGGTTTAATTTTTAAACCTTTTTCTACTGCTTTTTTTGCGAGTAATCCTGCTCCGATCATAACGCTTGGATTTGAAGTGTTAGTACAAGAGGTAATAGCAGCTATCACTATGTCTCCATCGGTGATTTTAAAGTCAGCTCCAGCGACATCTGCTTGAACAGGTTTCTCTCTCTTGGTGTTTTTTTTATAAACTTCAGCAAAACCAATTGAAGACTCGGTTAATAAAACTTTATCTTGCGGTCGTTTAGGTCCAGATATACTTGGTACTACAGTGCTAATATCTAAAGATAAAGTGTCAGTAAACTCCATTTCTTCGCTTGACCAAAGACCTTGCTCTTTTGAATATTTTTCAACAAGCTCAATTGTTTCTTTGTCTCTGCCAGAAAGTCTCAAATACTTTAAAGTTTCATTATCGACTGGAAAAAAACCACATGTTGCACCGTACTCAGGTGCCATGTTTGCTATCGTGGCTCTGTCAGCTAATGTAAGATTTTTTAAGCCTTCTCCATAAAATTCAACAAACTTTCCTACAACTCCTTTTTTTCTCAGCATTTCAACAATTTCTAAAACTAAGTCTGTAGCTGTTAATCCTTCAAGTAATTTACCTTTAATTTCTACACCAACTACTTCTGGGATTAACATTGAGATTGGCTGGCCTAACATAGCTGCTTCTGCTTCTATTCCACCAACACCCCATCCTAGAACTGATAATCCATTAACCATTGTTGTATGGCTATCTGTTCCTACTAATGTATCTGGATAAGCATAAAGATCACTACCGCTTTTTGACGACCAAACTACTTTAGCTAAATATTCTAAATTAACTTGATGGCAAATACCTGTTCCTGGGGGAACAACCCTAAAATTATCAAAAGCTTTTTGACCCCATTTAAGAAATGCGTATCTTTCTCCGTTTCTAGAAAATTCTTTTTCAACATTCTGGTTAAACGATTTATCTGACGCGTATTCATCTACCATTACAGAGTGGTCTATAACTAAATCTACAGTTGAGAGTGGGTTAATTTTATTTGGATCTTTATTTTTAGACTTAACCGCATCACGCATAGCCGCAAGATCTGCAATCGCTGGAATGCCCGTGTAATCTTGCAATAAAGTTCTAGCTGGTCTATAGGCAATTTCAGTATTAGATTTCTTAGTTTTCAGCCAATCTTTAATAGCTAAAATTTGTTTTTTATCTACAGTTAAGCCATCTTCATATCTTAATAAATTTTCTAGTAGGACTTTAAGCGATTTTGGCAATTTTGAGATTCCATCAAGACCATTTTTTTCAGCATCTTTTAAATTAAAAATTTTATATTCTTTTCCAGAAGAGTTAATTGTATTTAGGGATTTAAAGGAGTTTTTACTATTAAATTTCATGAACTATACATAGAACATAATAACACAAACTATAAGTAAAAAAGACATAGAGTAGTTAAAATTACTCATAAATTTTTCACTTGTGGCAAATTTTCTCAGATATGACCCCATCAAACACCAGGCTGTTTGACTTCCAACAGCAACTAAAAACATAACAAATACAAAAATAATAGAGTCTCTTAAGTAATTGCTTTGTATGTTAACAAAAAGTGAGACAGCTGTTGAACCAGCTATAATACTTTTTGGATTAATAAATTGAAAGAAGAAGGTGTTTAAAAAAGTAACGGGTTTTGGGATTTTTTTTCCTGACTTAGCTACACCAAAAGAAATCTTATAAGCTAAATATAGCAAATAAATTGAACCTAAAACCTTAATAATAATTTGTAAATTTTCAAATTTTGTAAATAAAATTGATGAACCAAGCAATAGTAAGATGCTTAACAAAGTCCAACCAGATATTACCCCTAACATTGTAGGAATTGTTTTTTTAAAACCAAAATTATATGCTGAATAAGAGGTAACTATATTATTTGGCCCAGGAGAAAAACTTGCAGCTATACCAAATATTATTAGTGAAATAAGTTGTGAAGACATTTTGATCTGGTGTCTAAACTATTTACTAAGCTATGTCTAAACCATTTTCAGTTTTTTGAGATGGATTAACAAGAACAACTTTACCATCTTGTTCAATCGCTCCTAGTATCAAGACTTCGGAAACGACTCCAGCAATGTTTTTTGAAGCAAAATTACAAACTCCAATCACTTGTTTGCCAACTAAGTTTTCAGAATTATAAAAATGTGTAATTTGAGCGGAGGATTGTTTAATTCCTATTTTTTTTCCAAAATCAACTTTTACAACTAATGATGATTTTCTTGCTCTTTCATTCTTTTTAACCTCTACAACTGTACCAACTTTTATTTGTACTTTTTTAAAGTCATCGTAAGTAATGTCCATATTATCTCTCTGTAAAAAAAAAGGGGACCTAAGCCCCCTTCTTTAAATCGGTTAAATTAAAATTACAATTGCTTGTAATTTCCTTTACTCCATTCGTAGAATACATAACCTGGTAAACTTACGTCACCTTTTTTATCAAAAGATAACTCACCAAGTACAGTTTTGAATGTAGTTTTTTTCATAACTTTCAAAACTTTTTTGTAATCAGTTGAACCTGCTATTGTTGCAGCTTGTTCAAATACTTGAAGTGAAGCATATGAATAAAGCACATAACCTTCAGGCTCTATACCTGCGGCTTTGAACTTTTTAACTAATGGTGCAGCTTCAGGATTATTTCTTGGATCTGGACTGAAAGTCATTAATGTACCTTCACCAGCATCACCAGTAATATCCCAATATTCAGCTGTTACCAATGCATCTCCACTTATTAGCTTAGTGCTCATCCCTTGGTCTCTCATTTGTCTTACTATCAAACCACCTTCGGTATGATAACCACCTAAGTAAACTGCATCTATATTATTTTTTTTAAGCTTAGATACTAAAGCAGAGTAATCTTTTTCACCTGATGTGAAAGCTTCATACATAGTTGCTTTAAGTCCGCCTTTTTTCATGTATTTTCTTGTTTCGTCTGCCAAACCTTTTCCATAAGCAGTTTTGTCATGAATAATTGCAACTTTTTTACCAGCATATTCTTTTGCAAGAAATGCGCCAGCTACTTCACCTTGTTGGTCATCTCTTCCGCACACTCTGAATACATTTGGTCCACCTTTATCTGTGAAATCTGTAGCAGTAGATGCTGGTGAAACTTGGATAACTCCTTCTTCAGTGTAAACCTTTGAAGCTGGAATTGAAGAACTTGAACAGAAATGTCCCGCAACATAAACAACGCCTTGACTTACAAATTTATTTGCAACAGCCACTGCTTGTTTAGGATCGCAAGCGTCATCTCCTATTACTAGTTTTACTTTTTCTCCATTAATTCCACCTTTTGCATTTGTATCTTTAGCCCACATTTCTGCACCAGCTTTAAGCTGAGCACCGAAAGATGCGTACTGACCACTCATTGGTCCTGCAGAAGCTACGGTAATGTCAGCTTTTACAGATAAAGATCCAAACATTAAAAAAGCAGCAATCAATGAGATTGATTTTTTAAATATTTTGAACATGTATTTTTCCTTTTGATTATTAATTAATTAATGGATGATTAAACACTTATGGATTAAGATTGTAAATGGTCAATTAGCTTAAATTGTGCTTAACTTTTTGCTCCACCCTCAAGGTAGGCTGCTTGTATATCTTGATTTTTTAACAACTCTTGACCAGATCCCTGAATAGTAACTTTACCGTTAACTAAAACATACGCCCTATCAGCCAGCTCTAAAGCTTTTTTTGCATTCTGCTCTACTAAAAAAATTGTTACTTTTTTTTCTTTATTAATATTTTTTATAGCTAAAAAAATTTGATTAACTAGTTTTGGTGCAATGCCTAATGATGGTTCATCCAATAATAGAACCTTGGGTCTATTCATTAAAGCTCTTCCAATTGCTAGCATTTGCTGTTCTCCACCAGATAATGTTCCGCCTCTTTGAAATTTACGATCGTTTAGTACAGGAAATAAGTTATAAATATCTTTTACGTCTGTATCAAAAAATTTTCCTTTTTCATTTGCGTGAGCACCTAACTTTAAATTTTCCTCGACTGTCAAACGAGAAAAAATTCTTCTTCCTTCAGGGGCTTGCGAAATACCCAGGTTGACAATATCGTGCGGTTCATATTTTTCTATATTTTTATCTTCAAAAATAATCTCACCTGTTCTAGCTTTGTTAACTCCACTTATTGTCATGAGCAAAGTCGACTTGCCTGCACCGTTTGATCCTATTAATGAAACAATTTCTCCTTTATTTATATTTATATTAACACCTCTAAGTGCCTGTATCTTTCCATAAAAGGTTTCAACATTGGAAATTTTTAGCATTATTCGTCAACCCCTAAGTAAGCTTCAATTACTTCTTTGCTATTTCTTGTCTCAATTGGTGAGCCTTGAAATATTTTTTTACCGTAATTTAAAACTACAACATGGTCTGATATTCCCATAACTACACTCATGTCATGTTCTATTAGTAGAATTCCAGTTTTTTTATCATTCTTAATAAATTCTAGTAGCTTATTTAACTCTGATGACTCTTTTGGATTTAAACCTGCGGCAGGTTCATCTAAACATAACAATCTTGGCTCGATACACATTGCTCTAACTATTTCTAATTTTCTTTGATCTCCGTAAGGTAAGTCGCCCGCATTATCATCCGCTCTGTTTGTTAGACCAATTATATCTAGCCAGTATTTTGCTTTTTCTACAGCTTTTCTTTCTTTGTCTTTATATATTTTTAGATTTAATATTCCGAATATAGAATATCCCGAGGCAATCATTAATTCATTATGCTGGGCTACAAGTAAATTTTCTAAAACTGACATTGCTGGAAATAATCTTATATTTTGGAAAGTTCTTGCTACTTTAGCTTTTTGTGCAATTTTATAATCACTGAATTTTTTAAGAGCTATTGTTTCTTCGTCCTTACTTAAAAACATTTCACCTTCGGTTGGTTTATAAAAACCAGTTAAGCAATTAAATACAGTGGTTTTACCTGCTCCATTTGGTCCGATGATAGAAGTAATTTCATTATTATTTGCTGAAAAAGAAAGGTTATCGATAGCAGTAAGTCCGCCAAATTTCATTGTAAGATTTTCTACTTTTAATAAACTCCTGTTCATTTAAGATGGTCCTTCATGGTGATCGTAGGTTTTCTGTTTGCCAAAATACCTTTGGGTTTAAATATCATTATCAAAACCATTGCTCCTCCAAATGCAATCATTCGGTATTGTTCAAGTTCTCTAAATATTTCTGTAATACCTATTAAAAAAATGGCAGCCAAAACAACGCCTGTTTGAGAACCCATACCTCCTAAAACTACTATGGCAACAATAATAGCGGATTCAATAAAGGTAAAGCTTTCAGGACTTACGAATGCTTGCCTTGTAGCAAAAAATGCTCCTGCAAATCCACCGAATGTTGCACCAATAGCAAAAGCAGTGAGCTTTGTATTTGTTGGGTTTACCCCAAGAGATTTACACGCTATCTCGTCTTCTCTCAAAGCTTCCCAGGCTCTTCCTACGGGCAGTTTTCTTATTCTTAAAGTGAAGTAATTTGTGATTAGAGCTAGAACAAGTATTAAATAATATAAAAATATTATTCTATGCATTGTTGAATATTCTAAATTAAAAAATGTATGAAAAGTAGCCACACCTTCATCTGGAAATTTTTTAAATTCTAGACCAAAAAAAGATGGCCTAGGTATTCCCGTGATACCATCTGGTCCATTAGTAAGCTCATACCAATTAATTAAAATAATTCTTATAATTTCCCCAAACCCTAAAGTAACAATAGCTAGATAATCTCCTCTCAATCTTAAAACAGGGAAACCTAATAGTATTCCAAAAAAACCTGCAAACAATCCCGCCAAAGGAAGACAAATCCAAAAAGACCAGCCAAAAGTTGTGGCAATTAAAGCGTAAGAGTAAGCTCCTACTGCATAAAAAGCTACATAACCAAGGTCAAGCAATCCAGCTAATCCAACAACAATATTAAGGCCCCAGCCAAGCATAATGTAAGTTAAAATCATAATAGAAACATCTAAAACGTATCTATCTGTAAATGGTAAAAATGGAAAAACAATCGCAAACAGGACACCTGTTATTGCAACGTGTTTCCCTTTATTCTCCATATATTTTGATATTGAAGAAGTAATATTGGCAATAAAGTTTATTTCTTTTTTTCTTAGAGAATTTAAACCAATTAAAAATCTTCCCGTGATACATGCTATAACTAACAAAATAACAATGCTTATATGTGGAGTAATAAATAGCCCTTCTCCCTTTGAAGATGTTTTGAGTCCAACAATCGGGCCAAATAAAGCTAGAGAAATAAGACCGGTAAATAAACTATCTTTAATTATTTTTTTCAGATCTGAAGATGTTTTCATTATACTTTTTCAATATCTGGTTTACCCAAAAAACCTGTCGGAAAAAATATAAGTGTAATAATTAATACACTAAAAGCAGCTACATCCTTATATTCTATTGATATATAACCAGACCACATTGTTTCTATCAAACCTATAAGCAGACCACCGAGCATAGCGCCTGGTAAAGATCCAATTCCACCAAGTACAGCTGCAGTAAATGCTTTTACTCCAGCTAAAAACCCAATATAAAAATCTATAACGCCATAATATAGAACGAACATCATTCCTGCCACTGAAGCTAATGAAGATCCTAAAATAAAAGTAATTGAAATAGTTCGATCTACATTAATACCTAGTAAAGATGCCATTGTTCTATCTTGTTCACAAGCCCTTTGAGCTCTTCCTAAATCAGTTTTTGTAATTAACATTGTGAACATACTCATTAAAATTATTGTAAGAAAAACTATAAATATTTGAAGATAACTAATTGTAACAATAAATTCAGATTCTTTAAAAAACTCTAAACCGCCAGTTATAAGAGGCTGTAATGGTTTGACTCTTGCGCCTTGAGCTACTTGAACATAATTTTGTAAAACTATTGACATTCCTAATGCAGATATTAGTGGGGCTAATCTGAAAGAGCCACGTAAAGGTTTATATGCCAATTTTTCTACTGACCATCCGTAGCAAGCAGTGAAAAGCATGGAAATTAATAAAACTAAAAAAAGAACAACTGGTAGAGCAATTCCAGTAAGTCCAAATAAAATAAAGGCAATCAGGGCTATAAATGCACCAATCATAAATATGTCCCCGTGCGCAAAATTAATCATGCCAATAATACCATAAACCATGGTGTAGCCAATCGCGATCAATCCATAAATTGATCCTAAAGTTATTCCGTTAATTAATTGTTGTATAAAATATTCCATGACTATTTACTTACCCTTTTATTGACATTGTCTAAAGCTTTAAAAAACTTAGAGTAAAATTTTTCCTTCTGCAGCTCCTTTAAAACCTGCATATTTAGTCCTTTAGGTGTTTGAGAATCTGCAACTAATTTTTTGAACCCTTGTGATTGCTTGTTAACAGCATCTTGGCTTAATGATAAAAATAATTCAGAGATATAGTTGTTCGCAATTTTTTTATTTATACCTTTTTTTATTAGCCAATTAGAACTTGTATTAAGAATTTCATAGAAAGCACCCATGATAGATGCGGTAGACCAAAACTTATAACTAAGTTTTTCATCTCTTATTTCAATTACTGTACCTAATTGCTTAAATAAATTTTTAGCGTTTTTATTCGGTGGACAAATAATAATTGGTCCCTTGTTAATTTCAACAGGAGGTAAAGGTATCACTCTAACAATATTTTTATTTTTAGTAATTTTTTTAAGTTTTTCTAAATTAATTGTAGAAATTAAACTTATGATTCTTTTTTTTTTGGGAAAATTTAACTTGGATATTATTTTATTACCCACATTTGGAGTAACACCTAAAATGATCGTTGATGACTTGTTGATTATATCTTGATTATCCTTAAGTATTTTAACCAGTCTAAATTTTTTAGTTAACTTTTTGGCTATATTTCTATTTCTTGAAGATATATAAATTCTCTTAACTTTTAACTTAGAGTTAAAAATACCATAAATAATAGAAGATGAAATTTTACCTGTGCCTATAAAACCTAAAATCATGAATGATGCAGAATAACCAAGCTATTCCGTTTAATAAAGAAAATTTTAAACAAATATTTACAAAGCAGTTCGCCTTAGTACTTCTTATATCTACACCTAGCGCGATTATTGCAGAGTTCTTCAACATACCTCTGGCATGGTTTTTGGGCCCTATGTTAATAACCTCTCTAGCATCCTTAATGGGTTTAAAAATAAAGATCCCTCGATTAGCTCTTTCCTCAATATTAATTTTGCTAGGCCTCTATATAGGTAATTATATCGATAAAAATTTATTTTCTCAAATGCATCAGTGGGCCTGGACTTCTTTAATTATGCTTATTTATATTATTGTAAGTGTTTTAATCGTTTCAAAATATCTTCAAATTTTTTCTAAATATGAAAAAAAAACTTCTATTTTATCAGCTGCTCCCGGTGCTTTAGGTCCCTTGATGATTTTGGCTGAAGATGAAAAACTAGATCTTAGTCAAGTAGCTACTTCTCATCTTATTCGTTTAATAATCATTATTACTGTTTTTCCATTTATAGTTAATAGTTTTCATGATGTTGAAGGAGTAAAAGCTGCTGATGAAGTGCTAAAAAATCAAAATGCTTATCATTTAATAATTTTGATTATATCTTCGTTGTTTTTAATTTTTGTTTTTGACAAACTTAAGATTCCTGCCGCATTACTTTCTGGTACATTAGTTGCTAGTGGATTTTTGCAGATAACTGAAATTGCATCTTTTCAATTATCCCCAAACATCATCGACTATTGTTTACTTATACTTGGTGCTTCTGTTGGGTGTAGATTTGCCGATAAATCATTCGGAGAAATTGGACGTAATGCTTTGCATAGTTTTGTTGCAACCTTTTTATTAGTTATATTGGGACTTATAGCTGCATTGGTAGCGGGTTTAATTATTGATAAAAACTTTTTCACTCTTCTCCTATCTTACTGTCCAGGTGGAATTTATGAAGTGGCAGTAATTGCTATTTTTTTCGATCTCGACCCAGAATTTGTTTCTTTTCACCATATTATAAGATTATTAATGATTTTATTTATTGTGCCTCTAATGCTGAAAATTATACCCAAAAAAACCTAATTTAAACACTCTCATTTTGACTCTAGATCATAAATTAAACTAAAGTAGCATATGGTTAATTTAATTGACTTAATTAGTAGAATTTTAATTTCATTAGTTTTTTTATTATCTGGTTACAATAAAATTTTTAATTATATCGAAACCGCCGCTTGGATGGAGGGCTTTAGCGTTCCCGGGTTTCTATTGGTGCCAACAATTATTTTAGAAATTTTTTTACCTATTTTAATTATTATAGGCTATCGCACTAGAGTCGCAGCTACTTTGTTAGCTATATTTTCAATTACCACTGGAATAATTTTTCACTTAGATTTTGATAATCAAATGCAGATGGTTCAACTTTTAAAAAACTTTGGTTTAGCGGGAGGTTTTTTATTTATTGCCATGAACGGTCCAAAAGAATGGGCAGTAGATACTAAGAAAAAATACGTAAGATTATAACTTTTTTTTAATAAAACTATTATAAATTTGCCATCCTACAATAATAAGAATTACAATCATTATACAAAGCGTAAGAGGCCTATCCCAAAGAAAAGCCCAAGAGCCATCACTTATTAAAAGAGATCTCCTAAGATTTTCTTCCATTAAACCGCCTAGGACAAATGCTAGTATTAATGGAGCCATAGGAAAATCATAAAGTCTTAAAATAGTTGCAACAACAGCGATACCAATCATTAAGAAAATATCAAAGTTATTAAATGACATTAAATAAATTCCTG
>Ga0115004_10002322_pt1 | contig 15658 bp, 12 predicted proteins | sample ArcticOcean_MG_C_10_FD_88737 | JGI IMG/M metagenome (GOLD analysis project Ga0115004, IMG submission 88737) | Marine microbial communities from western Arctic Ocean - ArcticOcean_MG_CB11_90 | ecosystem: Environmental > Aquatic > Marine > Oceanic | place: Arctic Ocean: Canada Basin | collected...
GAACCCTCGACACGGTCAAAGCCTGCAGCGATGACGGTAACGCGAACTTCATCGCCCATCTCGTCGTCGATGACCGTACCAAAGATGATATTGGCGTCTTGGTGCGCAACGCCATGGATGATTTCGGCGGCCGCGTTCATCTCGAACAGACCCATGCTTGAAGGGCCGGTGATGTTGAGCAACACGCCACGTGCACCATCGATTGCAGATTCGAGCAATGGGCTCGAGATCGCAGCCTTGGCAGCCGACATGGCCCGTTCGTCACCGCTCGCCTGACCAATACCCATCAGGGCTGACCCGGCGTTGGAGAGAATCATTTTGACGTCCGCGAAGTCAGTGTTGATCAAGCCGGGAGTCGTGATCAAGCTGGTGATGCCAGACACGCCCTGCAAGAGAACTTCGTCGGCCATCTTGAATGCGTTGAGCACGCTGGTCTTGTCGTTCGCAACGGTGAGCAGGCGATCGTTCGGGATGACAATCAGCGTGTCGACCTTCTCTTTCAGACGACCCACACCATTGTCAGCTTGCACCGCGCGCTTGCGCCCCTCGAAAGAGAACGGACGGGTGACGACACCAATGGTCAGTGCACCTGCTTCGCGGGCGAGCTCGGCAATCACGGGGGCCGCACCCGTACCGGTGCCGCCACCTTCGCCGGCAGTAATGAACACCATGTCGGCGCCCTTCACCATTTCTTCGATCTCTTCCTTGTGTGCTTCAGCCGCCTCGCGACCAACTTCCGGGTCGCTGCCGGCACCAAGGCCACGAGTCAGATCGCGACCGATATCAAGCTTGACATCAGCGTCGCTCATCAGAAGCGCCTGTGCGTCGGTGTTGACCGCAATGAACTCAACGCCCTTCAAGCCGGCATCGATCATGCGGTTGACAGCATTCACGCCGCCGCCGCCGACACCGATGACCTTGATCACGGCGAGATAGTTCTGTGGAGCACCAGCCATCAGCGGATCCCTTTGAGTTGCTTCGTCAGGAGAATCATGTCGTTCATCAGTATGTCATTTCCATGTGTCCGGCTCGGTATTCGATCGTGCTGATCGGGCGCCCAAGCGTCGTAAGTTACATCCTGCCAGATTTCGGCTGTTCGAGCGGGGACGGTCACAGTACGGTGACCTCGTTGGTCGCCACGTTGATTTCCGTCACCACTCCTGCTGGCAGGTCATCGAGTTGGTTTTCGAGCCGAACGAGCTTTTCGATCTGATCGCTGTCGCCAACGGCCGATCCGAATCGTACCCGAATAGGTGTGGTCTGGAGGGACTCCTCACCAGGCGCAAGAAAGATGACCAAATCGGCCCCGTCGTCGGTGACATCGATTGCCTGGACCTGCGGCCGGATCGTCGGTGTGAGCTTGGTAACAAGTGAGGCTGCCGACGCCGGTCCGAGCGGAGCGAACTCGCCAGCTGCGAGGTCGAGCGTGTTTGGCCCACCGAGCAGAATAAACGCCACCGGTTGGCCTTCGATCACGTCGAGCACACGGCCTTCCTCATCGAGCACTCGGAATCGATCGTCGGCACCCTGCATCGTCGCGACCGGCGTGCGCTCACGGATCTCAATTGTCGCGCTATCAGGCCACTTCACCCGGACACGGGCAGTTTCCACCCAGGGGATGGCCTCAAGTGCGCGCTCGGCGGCTTCGGTGTCGGCAAGGAGAACGGGCGTTCCGCTGAGCTCGTCGATCACCGCATCGAGGCGATTCTTATCGGTATAGACGTTGCCACCAACCGACACGTTGTCGATAGCAAACAAGCCTGATCCGAGGACGGTCAACGCGGCGAGCGCGACGAGCACTGCCGCAACCCCAGCGACAGCCCACTTCAGCCGGCGCAGCCCCATCGCTCGATGGACGGTGATCCGACGCTGCCTCAGGCGCGGTTCGATTCCTCGAATCGCTGCGTCTTTGGGGGCGATTGCGTCGCCGGTGCCGTCGTCATCGATGAAAATAGTGCCTCCAGATGGGTCGCTGAGATCGCCGCCATCGTGGTAGATGGCATCCGGGGGGCCATCGGCCCCATCGATTGCGATGGTTGAGCGATCACCCGAGGCCCGTGCTACTGGTCCCCGTGCTACTCGCGGAGCCTGAGTCGGTGCAGACGATGACGAGCTCAACGGGTCGGGATCAAGGTTGACCGGGCGACCGCGAGCTTCGTCGACCGACAAGGAGTCGAGCTCTGCGCCATCGAAGCCGTCGCCGATCTTGATCGTTCGACGCTCTGGAGGCGGCCTCGTAGACCCTGCATCGGACGCAGGCAGCGGGCCGTCCGAGGTAACGATCGACAGTTCGATAACCGCGTCGGGCGGGTCGACCGCAGCAGAAGTCGTGACATCAGTGCCGATGTCGCGACTGGGCGAGTCGGACAACGCCGGATGCACTTCGGAGGCCGGAGTCACCGGGGATGATTGCTGGGAACCCGACGACACCTCATCACGGTCATCACGGTCATCACGGTCATCACGGTCATCACGGTCATCACGGTCATCACGGTCATCACGGTCATCACGGTCATCACGGTCATCAATCAGTGCGGCGTTGTCATTGTCTGGTTCGACGTCGAATGCTCGCGAAAGTTCGTCGAGCACCGAATCATCAGGCCGCACGCGAACACGGGCCCGCTTTGGCTCGCCGGCAGGCTTCTTCCGTTTCAACATCAGCAACGCGTGCCGAACTCAGAAATCATCGTCAAACCCGATCAGACGGATCTCGCTACGCAGCCGATAGCCCGTGGAACGCTCGACCTCGGCACGAACATGACGCATCATGTTGCGGACATCACCAGCCGAGCCGTTTTCGTCAGCCTGGATGAAGTTGGCGTGCTTGTCAGACACAGTTGCCGTGCCCCGACGAAGCCCGCGCAGCCCAGCTTTTTCGATCAATGCACCGCAGGTGACTTCGCCCGGAACCGGGTTGACGAAAACCGACCCTGCGTTCTGCCCCCCGGGCTGGTTGGCCCGACGCCATTGCACGATCTCGCTCAGTTCGGCCTCAGCCATTTCTCGGTCGCCGTGCGCCAACCGCAGCGTTGCGTCGAGGACAAGTTCGGTGGAAACCAGGCCGCTCCTGCGGAATCGGAGCCCCAAGGCGTCAGCGGTCACAGACCGAACGATGCCAGCTTCTGCCCCGCCGGTCAGGTCACGCTGGATATTCGAGATGTCGGCAATCGTCACAGAGACGAGCGCTGCCGCCATGTCAGAGCCATGACCGCCCGCGTTCATCCGCACCGCGCCACCGACTGAGCCGGGTACGCCGACTGCCCATTCGAACCCCGTGAGCCCAGCGGCCGCCGTGCGCCGAGCCAACACCGGCAGCAAGACGTAACTTCCAGCACTGACCGTGGCTGACGACTCATCAATCTGGATCGAATCGGTGATAGCGGATGCCGACACGGCAATACCACGGAATCCAGAGTCGGCGACGAGTAGGTTCGAACCGCGCCCGAGAACGAGCACCGGAAGGCCTGAGGCTGCGACAGCTCTGGCGAGCGGAACAAGATCAGCCCGTGATCCGAGCCTGACAAAGATGTCGGCCGCACCGCCGACGCGGTATGTGGTCAGCGGACCGATCGGAACATCCCGCTCGGCGAGGTCTCCAAGCTCAGTGAGTGCTCGCTCAACTGCGGCGGACATCAAGTACCTCAGACGGGAAGGACGCAATGTCGCCGCACCCCATCGAAATCACTACATCGCCGCTCCTGGCCTCTCGTGCGACGTAGCCGACCAGATCGCTCCGGTTCGGCAGCCAGACGACGCGTTTGCCCGGGTTCGCCTCGGTGACGGCGTTGACAATCAGCTTGCCAGTGATGCCCGGAATCGGTGTTGTCCCAGATGCGTAAATGTCGGTAAGGACCACGAGGTCGGCCTGGCCGAATGCGTCGGCGTAGTCACGCCAGATCTCAGAGATGCGGTTGAATCGATTGGGTTGGAACACCGCAATGATGCGATCCCACCCATCGCCGCTGTCGCGTGCCCCGGTCAGTACCGAATCAATCTCGGTCGGCAGATGGGCATAGTCATCAACGAAGGTCGCTCCACCGTCGACACCACGAACATCGAATCGCCGAGCGACACCACCGAACTTTGCCAAGGCCTCGGCAATGTCCGCGAAGCCCACGCCAATTTCGAGTGCCATCGCCGTGGCCGCAAGCGCGTTCCTGACGTTGTACACGCCGCGCATTGGTAGAGCGATCTCGCCGAGGCGGACCATGTCGCCGCCTTGGCGCCGCTCGACACCAAACGTGAACGATCCATTGGTCGCCAGCACATCGACGGCACGCACGTCGGCATCTTTGCTGAGGCCGAACGTGACACCATCGTGCACGCCCGCGAGTCGGCGGGTGACTCGATCGTCAGCACTGAGGATCTTGGGACCCGCGATCTGTCTGAGGTACGTGTCGAAGCTGTCGACGATGGCCCCGAAGGTGCCGTAGTGGTCGAGGTGGTCGACTTCGATGTTGGTGATAATTGAACCATGCAAAGGCAGTTCGAGATGGGTGCCGTCGCTCTCGTCGGCTTCGACGACCAGCCATTCACCGCCCGACCAATGTGCACCGGTACCGACGTCTGTGACGTCACCGCCGACGATGAAGCTCGGTCGGAGTCGCGCCTGGGCCAAGATCAGCATCAGCATTGACGTCGTTGTGGTCTTGCCGTGCGTACCTGCCACAGCCAACGACTTTGCGCGAGCACAAATCGACGCAAGCATCCCGGCACGCCGGAGCACCGTGACGCCAGTTTTTCTCGCCTCATCAAGCTCAATGTTGTGAGCCGGGATCGCTGTTGACGCCGTCACGGCGTCGACCCCGCGCACGTACGCTCGGTCGTGTCCGACGTACACCGCCGCACGCGCCGCGCGGACTCGTTCCAGCACCGGGTGTTCGCGAAGATCGCTACCTGAAACATCGTGACCCATTTCGGCCAGCGCAATGCCGATTGCGCTCATCCCGGGGCCACCGATTCCGACGACGTGCAGCCGATGCGGGATCGACAGATCCAGCGGCGCAGCCGGTGCCCGCATCGCCGGAGCGGCCGGCGATGGAGCCTGGTCGAACAGATTGTCGGTCGGGTTCACGATGCAGCAGATGTTAGGGCCACGCGCTCGATCAACGCTGCCAATGCGCCAGATCGATGAACGTCACCACGGGCCAAAGCCGCATCACTCAATTGTTTCCGTGCACCACCATCGCTGCGAAGGCGCTCGATCTCGTCGCCGAGACGGCCGAGATTGGATTCCGGCACAAGCACGGCGGCCTCAACGTCAGTCAGCCAACCAACGTTGTCCGTCTGGTGGTCGTCAGCTGCGTTTGACCACGGGACGAGAATCGCTGGCGTGCCAGTGACAGCCACCTCGTGCACGGTGCTCGCCCCTCCGCGGCCGATCAACAGATCAGCTGCTTCATACACCGATGGCATGTCATCCTCGTACCCAATCAACCGATGCTGGACACCGGTTGCATGAGCATCGCCAGATCCGACCTGATCGATTGTGTCGATAAAGCGTTCTCCGGCGACCTGCCTGACAGACAATTCGCTGTCGTCCGCGCGGTCGGCAAGGTACTTCGCGACAGCCCCATTGAGGACGCCCGATCCCTGCGAACCGCCCATGACCGCGACCAAAAAACGGTTGGGTCCCACCCCGAGTCGCTCACGTGCGGCGGCACGTCCCGCCGCGCGATCGACATCCAAGATCGCTTGCCGGACCGGTGCGCCGGTCACTTCGGCGCGCGGTAGTGAGGAATTCTCGAATGCCACCGCGCACGCCACGGCATGCTTCGCCGACAGTTGACTGGCACGCCCCGGCGTGCGGTCGTAGGACACCACAACGACAGGAATCTTGAGCCGTCGAGCAGCGAAAACAGACGGCATGCTGGCGTAGCCCCCGACGGAGACGACCACGGCGGGTCGGTCCTGGCGAAACTTTTTGATCGCCTGCCGGGTTGCCGTGATCATCTTCGGGATGAACGCAATGTTTCGACGAGTCAGGCTGCGCTGGAAGCCGACGACATCGTAGAACACTGCAGGAAACGGCGTACTCGGCAGCAGCCGAACCTCGATCCCTCTTTTGCATCCGGCGTAAAGGATTTCATCAGCTCTGCGCCCACGATCCACGAGCGCTTCAGCGACAGCGAGAGCCGGCAGCACGTGGCCGGCAGTCCCTCCGCCGGTGACGACGGCAAACGGTCCCATGTCAGGATCGGGTCGCTCGTCGAGCGACACTCAGCAGCAATCCAGCAGCGAACATGCTGACGAACAGCGAACTGCCGCCAGCCGAAAAGAACGGCAGGGTGAGGCCGGTCACTGGCATCACGCCCGTAACGCCGCCCAGATTGATGATCGCCTGAACTCCGAACCACGACGAGATACCGCCAGCCAGAAGCATGCCGAATCGGTCGGGAGCCGCGAGGGCGGCTTGAATGCCGAAAGCCACAAGGACAATAAAACCACCAATGACTGCAGCGGTACCGATCATTCCGAGTTCGTCAGCAATGATCGAGAAGATGAAGTCACTGTGGGCGTACGGGAGGTAGCCGAGCTTGGTCCGGCTGCCACCGATGCCGGAGCCGGTAAGGCCACCGTTGGCGATACTGACCAGCCCCTGGTACACCTGGTACGACTCGAATTCTTTGTGCCCTTCGATGTCCAAGAAGGCGGTGAAACGGCTGAGTCGACGGGAGTCCGACACGACGAACCCGATCGCTGCAATGACGGCCGTCAGTGTGAGGCCAGCAAGCGGCTTCATCGGCACTCCCGCGATCCAGGCGACGCTCAACACGATCACGCCGAGGACAATCGCAGATCCGAGGTCACCCTGGGCAAGGCTCATCAACGCGGCTGCTCCAGCGAGTGCAGCAACGGGATAAAGGGTCTTGCGGCGGTCGCCAAGCTCGCCGGCGCGAGCGGTGAGCAGGCTTGCTGCAGCGATGACGACGACCAGTTTGAGGAACTCGGACGGCTGCACTGAGAGGCCAGCGAACTGGATCCATGAGCGTGCTCCGTTGACCGGCGTGCCGAGACCGGGGACGAACGGCACTGCCATTGCCGCGGCACCGAGGCCGAGTAACGGAATGGTCAACGGCTTCCAGATCGTGTACGGAACCTGCGTCGCAAAGATCATGCCGACGAGGCCGATACCCGCCCACATTGCCTGCTTCGAGAACACTGCATAGGGGGAGTTACCAATGTTGGCCTGCGTGACTGCCGATGCCGAGAGCACCATGACGAGGCCGAGAACAACGAAAACGAGGACCACGCTGGCAATCACGTAGAAGGTTCCCGGCGGCGGGCCCGGTTTTCGTTTGGGGCCCGCAGCAGTGCGCACCGACCGAACGAAGGTGGCGATTGGACCGAGGTCCTTGCCTGGTTGAACCGGGGCACGAACTGGACGGAGCGATCTTGGCCGCTCCCCTGCAACACCGTGGGCACGGACGCCTCTCGACTTATTCGCGGCGGAGCGGGCAGCAGGCTTGCGAGTCGGGGCCGCTCGTCGAGGCGAACTGCTTGCTCGCGGGCTCCGCGCAGCTGGCGCGTCGGCCGCACGCCGGTCGAGCGCGGCGCGACGACGGTCAGCAACAGTGAGTGTGGATGTCATGCGGAGACCCCCTGTAGTTGCTGTCCGGCGAGTTGAGTGAAGAGCATGCGGAAGGCTTCGCCGCGCACTTGGAAATTCGTGAACTGATCAAGGCTCGCGCACCCCGGTGATAGCAGAACAATGTCGCCCGGGCTTGCCCAGACGGCAGCCCTTTCGACGGCACGCTCGAGCGTGCCGACTGACTCGACTCTGGTGACACTGGCAAAAATGTTGGCGATCGTAGATGCCGTTGTGCCAATCGCGAGTACGCCGGTGCAGCGCCATGCTTCGTCCGCCATCGACGACAGATCGACACCCTTGTCGGCGCCGCCAGCGATGAGGACGATGTTTTCGAACGAGCGGATTGCCGCCGACGCCGCGTGCGGTGTGGTCGCCTTTGAATCATTGAACCAGTCGGCACCATTGTGGCTCCCGAGCCGCTCGAGACGATGCGCTGGACCGATGAAGGTCCCGAGCGCTCGTTCGATCGCTGCGACATCTGCGAGGCCGGTTTCAAGTACGAGCGCTGATGCTGCCAGCGCGTTGGTGATGTCGTGCCGCAGTGTTCGGCGCAACGACGTGATCGGAGCGATCGTTCCCGACGGCCCAATGAGAAGGCCGCCTTCGGACCGGTACTCGCCTGCCGTCAACCCAAAGCTCAAGGTGCGGCCCGGCGCTGTAGCGAGGTGGCCCATCACGGCAGCGTCGTTTGCAAAGCCGATGACAACGTCGTCGGGCCGCTGATTCGCGAAGACCTGGGCCTTGGCTGCCTCATAGGACGCCATCGACGTGTGCCAGTTGAGATGGTCCGGTTGCACGTTCAGCCATGCCGCGGCGTCGGCGCGGAACGTCGGGGTAAATGCGAGGCGGAAGCTCGAGCACTCGACCACGAATGCGTCATACATCTCGGTGCCGTCATCGTTGCGTGCGTCGATGGCATCCACGAGCGGTGTGTCGGTGTTGCCGGCGTCGACCGAGCGCACGCCTGCCGCTTCGAGGATTGCGACGGTGAGCTTGGTGGTCGAGGTCTTGCCATCGGTACCAGTGACGGCGAGCATCGGGCGCGGCCCGTCGGGGCGTGATTGTTCCCACCGGTAGGCCAGCTCGATTTCCGAAACGATGTCGAGCCCGAGATGCTGCGCCGCGATGATGATCGGGTGGTGTTCAGCGACACCAGGTGCCGGACACAGCAGAGTGCAACCGTCGAGCAACCGTTCGGCCGATGTTTGTGCGGCGTCGACCAGTTCGACACCGAGTTCGGACGCGAGCGCGAGACGGGCATCGGTGATCGTGTCATCGGCAACCTTGACTGCAACGCCATGTCGCAGGAGTGCGCGAACGGTCGACTCGCCGGCGACAGCGAGGCCGTAGACGAGCGCTGTCACAAGCCGACCGCCACGTTCGTAAAGTCAGCAATGAAGATGGCGACAGCGGTGGCGATCGAGATGCCAGAAATCAACCAGAAACGGATAATGACGGTGGTCTCAGGCCAGCCCAGTAGTTCAAAGTGGTGGTGGATCGGCGACATGCGGAACAGACGCTTAGTCCGTCCCGAGGCCTTGAAAACCCCCATCTGGATGGCAACCGAACCCGCCTCCATCACGTTGATGCCGCAGATCAAGATGATCAAGAGATGCGTGTTCGTCGTCAGGGCAAGAAACGCAAGTGCAGAACCAATGGCGAGGGCACCGACGTCGCCCATGAAGATCTTGGCCGGGGCGGCATTCCACCACAGGAACCCGAGGCAGCCGCCGGCAAAGGCCGCTGCGAAGACACCCATATCAAGTGGGTTGACGGCGAGGTCGTAGACGTCCGGGTTACGAAACAGCCAGTAGCCGATTAGGGCGAATGCGCCGAAGCCCATCAGTGCTGAGCCTGCAGCAAGCCCGTCGAGACCATCGGTAACATTGACGGCATTCGTCGTGGCCCAGATAATAATTCCTGCCCACAGCACCCAGACGGCGGTGGGAACTTCGATGCCGATTTCCGGTCGTGTCACCGAAATCGTCTCGGAGATACCCGTGCCAACGACAAGGACCCAGGCCATCACAAAGCTCATCAACATCGTGATGTAGTTCTTTTGCTTCCAGAAAATGCCCCGGTTATGGCCTTTCCGGACCTTGATGTAGTCGTCAAGAAAACCCATCGTCGCGAGGAGCAGCACACCTGCCCACACGATCATCGTCTGGTTCGAAAAGGCGAGGTCGCGGACGTGGGCTGCGACCCACCCAATGAAAGCTGCACCAACGATGGCAATGCCACCCATTGTCGGGGTGCCCTGCTTGTGTTGGTGCTCAGGGCCGCGGTCTTCCTTGCCGAGAATCGGCTGACCCTGGCCGCGGGTCCGGAAGAAGACGATGAGGTAACGGGTGCCGAAAAGCGACACCAACGTCGAGACCGCCGTGGCAATCATGAGAGCGATCATCGAGAACTACTTTCCATGAACGACTGAGCGACTGCTCTGTCGTCGAACTCGACAACAGAGTCGCCGAGATCTTGTGTCTTTTCGTGGCCCTTGCCGGCAATGACGACGATGTCGCCACTCTGCGCCACGTCCAAGGCCTCGCCGATGGCTTGGCGCCGGTCGGGGTTCAACGTAACTCGATCACGGTAGTTGCTCGACACGCCGGCCACGACATCATCGATGATCTGCATCGGCACCTCAAACCTTGGGTTGTCTGAGGTCACGATCACCCGATCCGCGCCTGCAGCAGCAGCAGCGCCCATCTCGGCACGCTTTGCCTGATCACGGTCACCGCCGCAGCCGAACACGACGATGACGGATGCTGATTCGTCGACCACGGCGCGGGCCGCAGCGATCACTTCAGTCAGCCCATCCGGCGTGTGGGCGTAGTCGACAATGACGGAGAACTCGCCGTCGATGCCTGTGGGCCATGCGACTGTCTCGAATCGCCCCGGGATGGCATCGAGCCGCGCCAGTCCACTGATGACGTCATCTATTGGAACACCGAGTTCGGTTGCCGTGACAACGGCGGCAAGCGAGTTGGAGACGTTGAACGCTCCGCCCATTGCGACATGAATCCGATGTCCGTTCCACTCGAAGCTGAGGGACGTTGCGGTGACTTCCACGTCGACCAGTTCAGAGACCGAATAGGAAACGACTCGCATCGACGGCCCATCGTTACCGGCAATCACATCGGTCAGCAGCTGCCCATGTGTGTCGTCGATGTTGATTACTGCGAGCGGTGCAAAGCGAATGTCGAACAACGATGCCTTAGCTCGGAAATAGTCCTCAGGCGTTCCGTGCAGGTCGAGATGGTCGTGTCCAAAGTTGGTAAAAACAACGGCGTCGAAGTGCGTTCCGTCGACGCGATGCAGCGTGAGTGCATGGGAGGACACTTCGAGCACCGCTGCGGAACAGTTATCAGCGACGAAATCGGCGAGACGCCGCTGAAGTTCGGGTGCCTCAGGAGTCGTACGGGGGCCGTTCAGCGTGCCGATCACGCCGACTCGTTGACCGTGTGCCACGAAGATCGATTCGAGCATCAGGCTCGTCGTCGTTTTGCCATTGGTCCCGGTGACACCAATGGTCGTCATGCGGCCGCTCGGGTCACCCATGAGCGTTGCCGCGATCGGCCCGAGTCGGAGCCGAGTGTCGTCGACGATCAGTTGTGCTACCCCGCTCACCGTGGCCGATTCGAGCCGGTGGTCCACGAGCAGCGCTGCTGCGCCTGCCTCAACTGCGGCATCAGCGAAGTCGTGTCCGTCGACGCGCCCACCGCGCAGACACGCGAAGAGCGATCCGCTGTCGACTGCACGAGAGTCGTGCGTGACGGTCGAGATCTGCGTCGCTGTGTCGCCGTGGACCTGCGCAGCTGCTCCACCAACCATGTTGGCAAGTACCGCGGCCACCGAGCCGACCGTGTGCAGGTCTGTCACTCGGGACATCCCGTGCTGCCGGGTGCCGGCTGGATATTCCGCTCGTGCAGCAGTGTTGGTACGAGGGCTGCGAAGACCGGCGCAGCGGCGGTGCCGCCGAAGCGATCGCTCGTGCCTGCCGGCGGTTCGTCCACCGAAACAAGAATGGTGATCTGTGGGTCGTCCGCTGGGAAGAACCCAACGAAGCTTGCGTAATAGATCCGATCGCCCTCCTCGTTGAAGTACGTGCCGTTGTCAGCAGCCTTGAACGCTGTACCGGTTTTGCCGGCAACGGGCAGGTCGTCGACCTGGGCCATCTTGGCGGTGCCTTCACAGACCACTCGCTGCATCATTGCTGTGGTCTCTGCAGCCGCCTGTTCAGACACGACGCGGTGCGTTGCGGCTGCGGGGGTCGGCGTCTGCTGACCTTCCGGGCCGACGGTCGCCTTCACGAGTTTCGGTGCGACGTAGACGCCGCCGTTGGCAATGACGTTGATCGCAGAGACGAGCTGCAGCGAGGTGCTCGACATGCCCTGGCCATAGGCGACCGTCACTCGTTCAGAACCCCACAGCTCGTCGACGTCCTTGAGGAGGCCGGGCGACTCGCCGGGAAAATCGAGTGCCGTTTTGGAACCGAGACCAAAGGCTGTCATGTAGTCGTAGTGCTCGTACCGGCCAAGTTCCTGCTGCACCATGATGGTGCCAATGTTCGACGACTCGGTGAGGATGTCCGAGACGGTCAGCAGCAGGTCGGGGTGCTCATGGGAGTCTTTGAGAAGGTCGTCGGCGTACTGCTTACGCCATGGCACGGTAAAATCGGTCTCCGGTGTGACGGCACCGGCATCGAGTGCGCCAGCAATCGTGATGACCTTGGCGACCGAACCAGGCTCGTAGGCATCAACGGCGGCAAAGTTGCCATTGGTCACGCCGTACTCGCCGGTTTGGTCGACCCTGCGGACCGAAGCCATACCGAGGATCTCACCAGATTTCGTTTCGAGGGCAATGACGGTGCCGCCCTTGGCCCCGATGCGTTCGAGCTGTTCAAGGAGTACCTGCTCAGCAGCAAACTGGATTGAACGATCGATGGTCAACACGAGGTCATTGCCGGCGACTGGCGCCTGCGTGATCGATTCAGAACCAGCGATTGTCTGCTGCTTCGGATCGACTTCACGGGTCATCGAGCCACCGGTGCCGGTCATAACGTCGTTGTACTGCTTCTCGAGACCGGCAATCCCATCACCGTCGATGTTGGTTCGGCCGAGCACGCTGCGCCCGGTGTCGCCACCTGGCATCTCGCGGCGTGATTCGGGGTCGACGTTGACGCCGGCGTGGCCAAGTGCGCGAATGAAGTCACCAGCGTTGGCGTCAATCTGGCGTGCGACGTAGACGAAGCCCCGCTCCTTACTCTCGACTTCGATCAGCAGCGATGCGACCTTCTTGTCGCTGAGATCGAGCAGCGTGTCGAGTTCCTGAACAACCACGGCACCGTTGACCAGTAATTTCGGGTTGATCGAAATTGATGCCGCTGGCACCGACATAGCCAGTTCGTTGCCGTGCCTGTCGAACATGGTGCCGCGCTGCGCCGAAAGCGAGTACGAGCGAGTCCATTGGTCTGCGCCAGCAGATTGGAGTGAGTCTGCTTCTTTCGTCTGGAGGTAAGCAACGCGTCCAACGATGGCGAGCAGCACCACGGCGATAGCCACGAGGGTGATCCGCAGACGACGAAGCGGCGAAGCAACTCCGCGCTGCCTTGCCCGTTTCTCGGGCGACGGGGCCGAGACCTTGTGACGCTTCGCTTCGACGTGACGCGCTGGGGAGCGCTGGTTAGATGGGGTCGCCCTGCGCTTCGCCGGGGAGGCAGGCGAACGGCCAGCAGCGCCACGGGCCGACGTCGCAGTACCGCGCACCGGAGTCTGCGACGAGGATCGGCGCGGCGGTCCGGCGCGGCGCGACTTTGTCGAGCTTGCTGTTCGACTCGAGTTCTTGCTGGGATTCGAATGCTGGGAGGAGGTGCGTGCGGAACGACTCGCAGCGCGCTCTTTCGGAGCCGCTACGTTCTTGCGGCCAGGTTTCTGGTCCGACGTGCGCGGTGAGTGCGAGCGAGTTGCCATTGTCGTGTCCTAGGGCTGGCCCGCTGAAACGCGCTTGACGTCACTGAACTGTTCGAGTGGGTCGGTGTCGATGATGACCTGCCGTGAGGAGTTGTCAATCACCCCGGCTGTTGCGAGCTGGCGTGCGGTTGCCCATTTGTCGAGTTTGACGAACGTGCCGGTGTCACCGCGGACCATGCCGAGTTCTCCTGCGGCACCAGCAAGCCGCACCGGCGAGCGCAGTTCGGCACGTCGGTACCGGAGTTCGTCGAAGCGTTCGCGCTCGTCGTTAACGGACCGCTCGAGCTGGCCTATTCGTAATTGGCGTTCAGCGAGCTGCGTATGAAAAACCGCAGCGCCGAGCATGCCAGCGAGTACGACCAGGAGGGCGAAGCCTCCGAGGACAGCAGGCCAGCGCCGGCCACGGCTTGCGGCAAGCGTCAAGGCCGGCTTTTTCGACTGTGCGGCACCGGCGGAATTGCGGGTAACTGCCGATTGCTTGCGGAGTGGAGCAGCCATCAGTATCCAAGCCCGCTCGGTGCGTCGGAACCAACGGGAAGGCCGTCCGACTTACGGACAGCCTCGATGCGCTCGACGACGCGGAGGCGGGCCGATGCTGCTCGACGATTTGTCGAGCGTTCTTCGTCGGTTGCTCGCTTCGGTACACCGCGCACGAGGCGGACAGTCTGAATTGCTCCGCAAACACACGGCAGGTCATGCGGGCAGTCGCAGGCGCCAGCAGCAAAGGCGAAGCGTTCTTTCACGATGCGGTCTTCGCCAGAGTGGTAGGACAGAACCACGATGCGGCCGCCAGGCACGGTGTGTTCGACGGCCTGATCGAGCGCATCGGGAAGCACATCCAGTTCGCCGTTTACTTCGATCCTGATCGCTTGAAAAGTGCGCTTAGCTGGATGGCCACCGGTGCGTCGGGCAGGCGCCGGGATCGAGCTCGTGACAATTTCGGCCAGTTCGGAAGTTGTGTTGATCGGGCGTGCTGCGACGATCGCTCGCGCGATTCGCTTGAAGAATCGCTCGTCTCCGTATTTTTTGATGACGGTGCCGAGTTCGTACTCGCCGTATCCGTTGACAACGTCTGATGCCGACCACTGCTGGTCGCCGTTCATTCGCATGTCGAGTGGCCCGTCGTGTCGGTACGAGAAGCCGCGGTCGCCGCGGTCGAGCTGCGGCGACGACACGCCGAGGTCGAACAGCGCGCCACTGATCTCGGTGATGTCGTGGTCGGCGAGAGCTTCGGAGAATTCGTTGAACCGGCGGTGGCTTGTGCGGAGGCGGTCACGTTGTGCGTCGAGTCGAGCCATCGCTGCGGTGAGAGCGTCGACGTCCTGGTCGATGCCAAGGATGTCGAGGTGCGAATGGGCGTTGAGGATGGCTTCGGCGTGGCCGCCGCCACCGAGCGTCGCGTCGACGAGGGTGCCGGCCGGGGCGTCGGCGAAGAGCTTCGTGATCTCGGCGAGCATCACCGGCTGATGGTTGAAGTCTTCGGCTGCACTCATTGCTCTGCTCCGGTGGCGATTGCGTCGCCGGTCAGTTCGTCGGTGCCGTTGGTGCAATGCACGCCGTAGGCAACGGGTTCCCAAATTTCAATGTGATCGAGGTCGCCGAGGACAATGATCGCCGACTGCGGTGCAATGCCCGCATAGCTACGCAATTCGGGCGAGATTGTCACACGACCCTGCTTGTCGATCGAAGCTTCGCTCGCAGATGCGGCGAACGCACGCTGGCGATCACGGCTGACCTCACCGCGCTTCACGCGGCTGATCAGCTCGTTCGCTTCGTCGTTGAAGGCATCGACGCTGCGGATACTGACGCAACCATCTTCGCCGGAGAAGAGGTAGCAGAGGTCGCCAAGCGGATGCCGAAAGGTCGGTGGCAGTGCCACTCGTCCTCGCTCATCGAGCTGTCGCTCGTGCATCCCGACAAACACCGGCTGCGTCTCGTTCCTGCTGCTCTCCCCCGGAATGGGCCTGTTCACGCTGGAGAACGAGGGAGTTTTCCCCAGCAGTCTCCATTGTTACCCCATTTTGCCCCTTCGTCAACCATTTCCCCCCATTTACCGCCTTTTCATGGGTGAGTCTGGGCCACTTCGGCCAGTCACAGC
>Ga0115004_10002325_pt1 | contig 15649 bp, 14 predicted proteins | sample ArcticOcean_MG_C_10_FD_88737 | JGI IMG/M metagenome (GOLD analysis project Ga0115004, IMG submission 88737) | Marine microbial communities from western Arctic Ocean - ArcticOcean_MG_CB11_90 | ecosystem: Environmental > Aquatic > Marine > Oceanic | place: Arctic Ocean: Canada Basin | collected...
CATGTCCTTGGTGTCCGCCACAATTTGCGCAAACAATTTCGGTTCTAATGGTTCCCAAAGATCGATCTGGTTTGTGTTCCAACGCACCGTCTATTGCCTTGTCATAACTCGGCCATCCACAATGGCTGTTAAATTTATACTCACTTTTGTACAAGGGAGCATTACAGCCTTTGCATAAATAAGTACCATCGGAATATTGATTATTGAGTTCCCCTGTAAATGGAGCTTCAGTACCTTGTTCTCTTAAAATATGAAATTCTTTTTCAGAAAGCGACTCACGCCATTCTTGTTCTGATTTTTGAACAGGATATTTTTTGTCATTCATTTTCTTTACTTGGTTTAAAATTTAATGCAGCAGAATTGATGCAATGTCTTACTCCTGTTGTTTCTCGTGGGCCATCCTGGAAAGAATGTCCCAAATGTCCTCCGCAGGTGTTACATTTTAATTCGGTTCTTTTATAACCTAAATTATAATCAGAGTCATATTCAATATTCCCTTCTATCCCACGATCGAAAGAAGGCCATCCTGACTTTGAATCATATTTGTATTTGGAATCATATAGAGGCGAACTGCAAGCCAAACACAGGTAAGTGCCTTCCTCTTTATTATCGTTGTATTCTCCAGAGAAGGCATATTCTGTCGCAGCTTTTCTAAGAACTGTATAAGACAAACTAGGCAATTGTGATTTCCATTCGGCATCACTTTTCTCAACAGCATAGGATTTTTTAGCAGCTTTTTTTTCTTGCGCCTTTCCTTGGCAGCTTAACAAGAAAATAGCTAGAATAAGGACGGTAACATTTTTCATTTAGATATTTTTATATATTTAAATTTGATAGGTTTAATCTTAGTTAAATTTAAGTTTTTTTAAATTAACCAATATATGTTTATCCCATCTAAAATGAATCCCTAAATTGTCAAGATTATTGATCATAAATATTAATGAATAGACAAATTCCACTGGAGAAGGGACAGAAAAAGCTGATTAACGCATGGGCTTTTTACGATTGGGCGAACTCAGTCTATCCTCTAGTAATTTCCTCAACAATATTCCCGATATACTTCACTGCACTTTCCTCAGAAACCAAAACCATTGCTTTCTTAGGATTCGATTTTAAGAATACCGCATTGATTAGTTTCGTTACGGCAATGGCTTTTATCATCGTCGCATTTAATTCTCCGTTGTTGTCTGGAATTGCAGATTACATTGGAAATAAAAAACGCTTTATGAAGATCTTCGTCTATACAGGATCTTTGTCATGTATTGTGCTCTACTGGTTTGACTTACAGAACATCTATGTCGGGATGGCTTTTTATTTTTTTGCTTTAATTGGATTTTGGGCAAGTTTAGTTTTTTATAATTCCTATTTACCAGATATCGCCTATCCAGAACAACAAGACAAAGCAAGTGCAAGAGGCTTTTCCATGGGATACTTTGGAAGTGTTTTACTTTTGATTTTCAACCTCTCTATGGTCATGAAGTCCGACTGGTATGGCATTACAGGAACAGAAGCAGAAGCAGCAATGAAAGCCATGAAGTATTCCTTTGTAGCCGTTGGAATTTGGTGGGCATTGTTCAGTCAATATGCTTTCTATCACCTGCCCAACGGAAACAACAATTCGGGCAAAGTAACTAAAGATATTATTTGGAATGGTTTTCAAGAATTAAAAAAAGTTTGGAATAAACTGGGAGACAATCCTAATTTAAAAAGATTCCTTCCTGCATTTTTTATCTACAATACGGCCCTTCAAACCGTAATGCTTATTGCAGCTTATTTCGGGGAAGAGGAAATACAATGGGGTAGTAATCAAGAAAAAACAATCGGCCTGATCGTTAGCATTATGCTAATTCAAATTGTCGCCATCTTAGGCGCGTTCCTGACCGCACATGCGTCAAAACGATTTGGTAATATTTTAACTTTAATAGTTATCAACATTATATGGGCTGGAATCTGTGTTTATGCTTACGTCATCCAAACCCCTGTTGAATTCTATTTTGCAGCATCAGGAGTAGGCATGGTGATGGGAGGCTTGCAAGCCTTGTCCCGTTCCACCTATTCAAAATTAATTCCTCAAACAAAAGATACGACTTCTTTTTTTAGTTTTTATGATGTCACGGAAAAAGTAGGAATCGTTTTTGGAATGGTCATGTTTGGCATGATCGATCAACTAACAGGAAGCATGCGTAATTCAATACTCTTTTTACTAGTTATGTTTATTGCCGGTGCGTTGATGTTGACCAGAATTCCCAATCGTTCTGGAGATCCCAAAACAACTTAATTCTGGGCAATAATATTTCTAGAGCCAGTAACTCTCGCTTCTGCTGCTTCCGCTTTAATGCCATCCGCTTCTAAGTCTCCATAACCTGTAACATTAAAGTTTACTTTGCTTGCTTTCCCTGTTAAAGTAATTTCTCCCGAACCTGTTACAATTCCGTTAGACGTTTTGACATCTAGATTTAGATTAATTTCTCCAGAGCCAGAGTGGATTGTTTTAAAGTAATCTCCTTCCAATTGGAAATCTACTTCAATCTCACCTGATCAACTCAAAACAACTTTGTTAATATCTTCAACAGGGATGGTAATGTAAATCGTTCCAGAATTCCAGTTTCCAAACAAAGATTTATATTTATGCTTGAATATTAAGATTCCGTTTTTTAGTCAACTTCTATTTTCTCAAGATCATCAGAATCCCTTTTTAGTTTTTAGGGTTCCTTCTGAACCTGATACCAGGGTTACTTCATAACTGCCTGCGATATGAATGCCATCATAAGTGCCCACATTTCTTTTTTCAGTTTTTTGAAAATTTGAAGGGACAACGCTAAGACCAGTTTTCACTTATTTCAAGCTGAACACTGGTTTATTCTGTAGGGGTTTTTAAACTTTCAACCGAGGGCTGTATTTATATGATATCGATTTAACAATACTCATTATTTAAAGATAATCGTTTATATGTTTTTTTATAATCTAAAATGCGACGTTCATACAAATGATGCATAAAAGAATAAGATGTTACACTTTTAACGAAAATACTTCATTGGCATAACTATTGTCAATAATTAACAATGATTATTAAATGGGATCAAAAGCAAATTGAAGTGTAGGAAAACCTTCAATTATTCCTTTAATTATGACACAATGACCTAAAATAATAAAAATGGCCAAATCAAAGTTTATTTCATTTGACAATTTGTCACTCAATGATATAGAAGCTGAATCAGAATTAATTCCATTATTGACCACTGAAGACGAAGAAGCTTTAAGTAAAGAGGATTTACCAGATTCAGTTCCAATTCTACCACTTAAAAATACAGTTTTATTTCCAGGTGTTGTAATTCCTATCACCGCCGGTCGAGATAAATCGATTCAACTCATTAAAGATGCCAATAAAGGCAATAAGGTTATCGGTGTGGTGGGGCAGAAGGATCAAAATATTCAAGACCCAGGAGTTTCAGACATTTATACAGTCGGAACAGTTGCACAAATCCTTCGTGTATTGAAAATGCCTGATGGCAACACTACAGTTATTATTCAAGGGAAAAAAAGATTTGAAATTGATAGCATCCTAGAGGAGAAACCTTATTTACGTGCCTCAATAAAACCTGTTGAAGAAAAAACACCAAAGAAGGGAGATTTTCAATTTAAGGCAACCATAGATTCCATTAAAGATATGGCGCTTCAGATTATTCAGGAAAATCCAAACATACCTTCGGAAGCTTCTTTTGCAATTAAAAACATTCAAAGTCACTCTTTTCTGATCAATTTCGTGTCTTCAAACATGAATCTTTCTGTGAAAGAAAAACAAGAGATTCTATCTATTGCTGACCTTCAAGAGCGAGGGATTTTATGTTTAAAATTTATGAATGTTGAATACCAGAAACTCGCCTTAAAAAATGACATTCAATCTCGTGTAAGAACTGATCTAGATCAACAACAACGAGAGTATTACTTGAATCAGCAAATGAAGACGATTCAAGAAGAACTGGGAGGCATTTCCTATGGGGAAGAGGTGGAAGAAATGCGCCTAAGTTCAAAAACTAAAAAATGGGAGGCAAGTGTTGCCAAACAATTTAACAAAGAATTGAGTAAGTTACAGCGAATGAATCCTCAAGTTGCCGAATATTCTGTTCAACGCAACTATTTGGATCTTTTTCTTGATTTACCTTGGAATGAGTTTTCAAAAGATAGTTTTGATTTAAAAAAAGCACAAAAAGTATTGAACCGAGATCATTATGGTCTTGAGGATGTTAAGAAAAGAATCATTGAATACCTCGCAGTGCTCAAGTTGAAAAACGACATGAAGTCTCCGATCTTGTGTTTGTTTGGCCCTCCGGGGGTTGGCAAAACCTCTTTGGGGAAATCCATCGCCGAAGCCATTGGAAGGTCTTACGTTAGAATTTCTTTGGGAGGAATGAGAGATGAAGCAGAAATCAGAGGACACAGGAAAACCTACATTGGCGCTTTGCCAGGACGAATTCTTCAAAGCCTGAAAAAAGCAGGAACTTCCAACCCAGTTTTTGTTTTGGATGAAATAGATAAAATAAGTAGTAGTGCACAGGGAGATCCCGCGGCTGCATTACTAGAAGTATTAGACCCAGAACAAAACAGTTCTTTTTATGATAATTTTTTAGAAATGGGCTATGACCTTTCTAAAGTAATGTTTATTGCCACTGCTAACAGTCTTTCTTCAATTCAACCGGCATTGATAGATCGGATGGAAACAATCAATATTTCGGGCTATACTCTTGAAGAGAAGTCTGTGATTGGGAAGCGACACTTACTCCCAAAACAACTCAAGGAGCACGGTCTTAACAGTAAGCATTTGTCTCTAAAACAAGAAATTTTTGACCGTATCATTGAAAGCTATACCCGCGAATCTGGAGTGAGAGGTTTGGACAAGCAAATTGCCAAAACAGTTAGATATGTTGCAAAATCTATTGCAATGGAGGAGGAGTATAAGAAAACACCTGCCTTGGAAGATCTTAAAGAAATACTGGGAACCGAAAAAGTACAACGTGATCTTTATGAAAACAATGAAGTAGCAGGAGTTGTTACTGGTTTGGCTTGGACCTCTGTTGGTGGAGACATTTTGTTTATTGAATCTGCAATTACTGATGGAAAGGGTCAGCTTTCAATTACTGGAAACTTGGGCAAAGTAATGAAGGAGTCTGCAACAATTGCTTTAGAATACATAAAATCGAATAAAGACCTAATGGGACTTAAAGATTTTCCTTTTGACAAACACAACATTCATATCCATGTTCCGGAAGGAGCCACGCCCAAAGATGGACCAAGTGCAGGGATTACGATGATGACTTCGCTGGTTTCCTTATTGACTCAACGAAAGGTGAAAAGTAAACTTGCCATGACGGGTGAAATAACGCTGAGGGGTAAAGTACTTCCAGTAGGGGGAATCAAAGAGAAAATACTTGCTGCTAAGCGTTCTAAAATTAAGGAAATCATACTTTGTGCTGACAACCGAAAGGATATTGATGACATTAACAATAAATATATTAGAGGGTTAACTTTTCATTATGTCAAAGAAATGCATGAAGTGCTAAAAATAGCTGTAATTTCGAAAAAGGTTAAAAACGCTAAAATATTTTAATAAGTACAAGCTTTTGATAAATTCATCCATAATCGCAATTGATGGTTTCGCTTCGACCGGGAAAAGTACCCTCGCGAAGATGTTAGCAAAACATTATAATTACAGCTATGTAGATAGTGGTGCAATGTACCGTGGGGTGACTTATGCCGCTATGCAAAACCAGTGGATTACTTCAAATGGGGTTGAAGAAGCTAAATTATTTGAAGTATTAAAATCTATAAACCTAAATTTTGAGCTACCCACAAACTCATTGTTGCTTAACGAAGTTAATATTTCAAAAGAAATACGAACCCTAGAGGTGTCTAACAATGTAAGTAAAATTGCAACCCTGCCAGTCGTGAGAGAATTTTTAGTCAAGCAGCAACGTGAAATGGGTAAGAAAAAAAAAATTGTAATGGATGGAAGGGATATCGGAACTGTTGTTTTTCCAAACGCTGCCCATAAGTTTTTTTTTACTGCGCAACTCGAAGTTAGGGCTAAAAGACGCTGGGAAGAGTTAAAGGTAAGTGATCCAACAGTTGATTTTGACTCTGTTTTGGAAAATTTAACTCAACGTGACGCAATGGACAGTCAGCGTAAAGTAGCGCCATTGAAAATTGCTGAAAATGCCATTGAAATCGATGTAGGTGATCTTTCTGTAGATGAGGTTTTCACTCTTTTGATTAAAAAAATAGAATCTTAAATAATTTCCCTCCTAATTGTTTGTAAATAAAGAGATTCCTTCTAAATTTGCGCACTCTTAATTGGTAGGGAAAACGAGAGTAGAAAATAAAAATAACACCTTCTGTTGTTTCAATGAAGTTTCTCGAACGGCAGAATACAAAATTATCCACAGTCATGACTGAAAAAAAATCAGACTCCACATCAAAAAAAGTTGAAGACGCTACCGAAAAAAAACCAGTAGCAAAAAAAACCACCACCACAAAAAAAACGACTAAAATTGAAACTGACGCTAAGAAAGCACCTGCTAAGAAAGCACCTGCTAAAAAAGCTGCTGCCAAAAAAGCACCTGCTAAAAAGATAGAAAAAGTTGTAGTTAAAGAAGCTGTTGCCCTAGCAGAAGTCGCTGCAGTAGAAGTTGAAGCTACAGAAGACAGTACTGACTCTATACTAGTTCAAAGTGCGGCCCCCGTTATTGATTCAGATGAATTTCTTAAAAATTTTAACTGGCATAATTACCAAGAGGGTATTGATGTTATCGAGGATGAGCAATTAAAAGAATTTGAAGCACTTGTAACTGAAAATTTCGTAGACACCGCAGGGGATGATGTAGTTGAAGGTTTTGTAGTTCACATGACGGATCGCGAGGCCATTATTGATATTAATGCAAAATCGGAAGGGGTTATTTCTTTAAACGAATTCCGATACAATCCTGATCTTAAAGTAGGAGACAAAGTAGAAGTAATCGTTGATATTAGAGAAGATAAAACAGGTCAATTAATACTATCACACAGAAAAGCTCGTGTGATCAAAGCATGGGATCGTGTAAACAATGCTCATGATAACGGAGAAGTTGTAAACGGTTTTGTTAAGTGCAGAACAAAAGGAGGTATGATCGTTGATATCTTTGGTATCGAAGCATTTTTACCAGGTTCTCAGATTGATGTAAAACCAATTAGAGATTACGATCAATATGTAGACAAAACGATGGAATTCAAGGTTGTTAAGATCAATCACGAATTTAAAAACGTGGTTGTGTCTCACAAAGCGTTAATTGAAGCTGATCTTGAAGAACAGAAAAAAGAAATTATTGGTCAGCTTGAAAAAGGTCAAGTACTTGAAGGTACTGTTAAAAATATTACTTCTTATGGAGTATTTGTTGATCTTGGAGGAGTCGACGGTTTGGTCCACATTACGGATCTTTCTTGGAGTAGAATTAATCACCCTAACGAAATATTAGAACTTGATCAAAAATTAAACGTTGTAATTCTTGATTTTGATGATGATAAATCTAGAATACAACTTGGATTAAAACAATTGACCTCGCACCCATGGGATCGTCTTAGTGAAGGAATGAAAGAAGGGGACAAAGTGAAAGGTAAGGTTGTTGTGATCGCTGATTATGGCGCATTTATTGAAATCGAAGAAGGAGTTGAAGGACTCGTTCACGTTTCTGAAATGTCTTGGTCAACACACTTGAGATCTGCACAAGATTTTGTCAAAGTTGGAGACGAAGTGAATGCAGTTGTTCTAAGTTTAGATCGCGAGACAAGAAAAATGTCATTGGGAATCAAACAGCTTACACCAGATCCATGGACTGATATCACTACTAAATATCCTATTCAATCTAAACATTCTGGAATTGTAAGAAACTTTACGAATTTTGGAGTATTTGTCGAATTGGAAGAAGGTGTTGATGGATTGGTTTATATTTCTGACTTGTCTTGGACCAAAAAAGTCAAGCACCCATCTGAAATTTTAACTTTAGGAGATAAAATAGAAGTTATTGTTCTTGAACTTGATGTTGACGGAAGAAAACTAAGTTTAGGTCACAAACAAACGCTAAGTAATCCTTGGGATAAATACGAAGATGAGTTTGCTGTAGATTCTCTTCATGACACTGCAATTACTGAAATAGTAGATAAAGGAGCTACCATCACTTTTAACGAAGATGTGATTGCTTTTGTTCCTTCACGTCACATGGAGAAGGAAGATGGATCTAAACTGACTAAAGGAGAACAAGCTCAGTTTAAAATCATTGAATTTAACAAAGAGTTTAAGCGTGTAGTTGCTTCTCATACTAACCTGTTCAAAGAGCAAGAGAAAATCAATTATACTAAAGCTTCTAAGAAGGTTAAAGAGAATAATTCTGAGAAAACCACCCTTGGTGATCTTGATGCTTTGGCTGCATTAAAGCAGAAAATGGAAAAAAAAGAATAGTTTTAATTCCTTTTAATATCAAAGAACCTCCTCTTAATGTGGAGGTTTTTTTGTTTAAAAGATAAATTAAAATGATATTTTTGTGGAATTAACAGATCGTATGTCTACCAAAATACTTTTATCCACTAAAAAAATCGAGGTTATTATCAACCGATTGGCATGCCAGTTGATTGAGAAACACAGAGATTTAAGTAATGTTGTATTGGTAGGACTTCAGCCCAGAGGCATCTTTCTATTAGATCGATTGGTTTTGCTTTTAGAAACCGACTATGGGATTGATAAGATTGTGTTCGGCAAACTAGACATCACTTTTTTTAGAGACGACTTTAGAAGGTTTGATAAAACACTTGCTGCGAGTTCCTCCGAGATGGATGTCACCATCGAAGACAAATCAGTTGTAATAATTGATGATGTACTATTTACGGGACGAAGTATAAGAGCTGCGCTCACCGCTCTAGACACTTATGGACGACCTTGTGACATTCAGTTATTGGTTCTCGTTGACAGGAGGTTCAGCCGTGATTTGCCCATTCAGCCTGATTATATTGGTGTCCAGGTAGATGCTCTTCAAGGAGATCGTGTAAAAGTTGAATGGAAGGCTGAGAATCAACAAGATGTCGTTTATATAGAAAAAAAATAATTATATGAAAAAACTAAGTGTAGATCATTTATTGGGAATTAAATACCTAAACGAAGACGATTTACATTTAATTTTTGAAACAGCCGACCATTTTAAAGAAGTTATCAATCGACAGATTAAAAAAGTACCGAGTCTGAGAGACATTACCATCGCCAATCTTTTTTTCGAAAACAGTACCCGAACAAAACTTTCCTTTGAATTGGCGGAAAAAAGACTCAGCGCAGATGTTATTAATTTTTCAGCTTCACAATCCTCAATAAGTAAAGGGGAAACACTAATTGACACGGTCAATAACATATTGGCCATGAAAGTTGACGTTGTCGTGATGAGACATCCCACGCCGGGTGCCGCTTTATTTTTGTCAAAGAATGTTGAGGCTTGTATAATAAATGCAGGGGACGGGACACACGAACATCCTTCGCAGGCATTACTCGATGTTTATTCTATAAGAGAAAAGTTTGGTGAGCTAAGAGGGAAAAAGATTGCGATTGTAGGAGATATATTACATCCCAGAGTAGCGCTTTCTAACATATTTGCTCTTAAAAAACTTGGCGCAGAAGTTAGGCTATGCGCTCCGAAATCATTGCTTCCCAAGCATATTAAAACTTTAGGCGTAACCACCAGTACGGATCTCATGCAAACCCTTAAATGGTGTGATGCCGCAAACATGCTTAGGGTTCAAAATGAGCGTATGGATTTAAGTTATTTTCCTTCCACGAGGGAATATTCTCAACTCTATGGACTCAATAAGAAGAAGTTAGAAAGTTTAAAGAAAGAAATAATCATACTACATCCAGGGCCAATTAACAGAGGAGTGGAAATTACATCGGACGTAGCAGATTCTAAAAATGCAATTATTCTCAATCAAGTTGAAAACGGCGTAGCCATCCGAATGGCCATAATATATTTACTCGTTGCAAAGCTTAATATTTCTGATACATGATTAAAAAGTCATTTGAGAGACACCTTTATCTTCATCCTGAAACTTCTGTTCATAAAGATTTAGAAGGTTTTTTTACTGACGAGGTTGCTATAGAAATAGATGTTATCATTGATGTTTTAAATCAAACGGTTTTGAGTGAGGAGACTTTGTTATTATTGAATGAGATTCACCTTCGAATTCAAAAAGTAGGTTTTTGTATGGTTTTAATCAAGAACAACCAGACAGATGTTTTTAATTATAAAAATCTAGTCTGCATACCGACCTTGCAAGAGGCGGAAGATTATATCGAAATGGAACTTATTCAAAGAAATTTAGGAATTTAATTATGGAGCTTACGATTCTAGGATGTCATTCCGCTACACCACTCGAAAATGCTCATACCACTTCACAGGTACTAGAGGTTAAGGAACATTTATTTCTTATTGATTGCGGGGAGGGAACACAAGTACAACTGCGAAAAAGAAAAATTAAGTTCTCAAGAATTAAACACATATTTATTTCTCATTTACATGGGGATCATTTTTATGGATTGGTTGGAATGATCAGCACCTTTAGACTCTTAGGACGCCCCACGGATTTAAATATATATGGGCCTAAAGGCATTAAAGAAATCATTACACTTCAACTTAAATTAGCAAAATCGTGGACCAACTTCGATCTATTTTTCCATGAACTAGAAAGTACTGAATCGCAAATGATTTATGAGGATGACAGTCTTACGGTAAGTACAATACCCCTTGACCATAGAGTGTATACCAACGGTTATCTTTTCGTTGAAAAGACTGGACTTAGAAGATTGGATAAAAATAAAATTGAAAGTTTAGCCATTGCTACTTGTGATTTTCAAAACCTTAAATTAGGGAGAGACATCATCATGGAAAATGGTAAAAAAATCAAGAATAAAGACGTCACTTTAGCGCCACATCCTTCCAAGCGTTATGCGTTTTGTAGTGACACTTCTTACAAAGAATCAATTGTTAAAGAGATTAAAGGTGTTGATGTTTTATACCATGAAGCTACCTTTCTCAATAGTCATGAAGATTTGGCTCAAAAAACAAAACACAGTACTGCCTCCCAAGCTGCAAAAATCGCTAAAATGGCAAAGGTAGGCAAGTTAATTTTAGGTCACTTTTCATGTAGATATAACGATAAATCTGCCTTTCTTGATGAAGCTAATGAATATTTTGATGCTGTTGAATTGGCATCAGATGGGAAAATATTTAATATATAGTCTCACAGATAAATCGTAAATTTGCTTTAAGTATAAAATCAAAATAATGAAATCTAATATAGCCGGTTTAAGGAAGTCTTATGAGAAAGGAGTCTTAGACATTAAGGCTGTTGGACAAGACCCCTTTCAACTTTTCAGTACTTGGTTTGAAGAGGCCAAACAATCAGATCAAATAGAAGAGGCCAATGCAATGAGTCTCTCCACTATTGGTATTGATGGTTTCCCTAAAGCCAGGGTAGTCCTTTTAAAATATTTTTCAGAAACTGGTTTTGTTTTTTATACGAATTATAATAGTGAAAAAGGAAAGGCTTTAATAAAAAATTCGAATGTAGGTCTTACATTTTTTTGGCCTTCTTTAGAGCGTCAAGTTATTATCAAAGGAGTTGCTGAAAAAGAAGCGACATCTGTTTCCGAAACGTATTTTCATTCTCGTCCTCATGGGAGTCAACTCGGCGCTTTGGTTTCTCCTCAGAGTGAAGTGATCCCTGACAGAAAATTTTTGGAAGATAGGCTCACGGCACTTGAAGAACAATACAAAGATATTGAAATACCCATACCCAAACATTGGGGAGGTATAATCGTAAAGCCAAAAGAAATTGAATTTTGGCAAGGACGCCTCAATCGATTACACGACAGAATTCGTTGCCAATTGATTGATTCCTCGGAATGGAAAATTGACCGTTTAGCCCCATAAAATGAAAGAATTAATTCTATTACGGCATGCTAAATCCAACAGGAACTATGGTGTTGCAGATATTAATCGGCCTCTAGCAACAACTGGAATGTCAAGGATGTCAAAAGTAGCAAACCGATACAACGAACTATTTAAAAATGTTGATTGTGTTTTTTCTAGTCCTGCTAATAGAGCTTTACATACTGCAACGATCATGATGAATGAACTAGAGCTCCCTTTCTATAAATTAAACGTAGATAGCACATTGTATACCTTTGATTCGGATGATATTATTGATTATGTATTCGCCCTTGACGACGCGCTTGACAAAGTTGTTTTGGTAGGGCACAATCCGGCTTTTACTTTCACTTTAAATCACTTTTCAAATGCAGGAATCAGTCATATGCGTACTGCAGGATTGGCAAAAGTTAGCTTTGATGTTAATTCTTGGACAGATGTAAATAATGGCGTATTTGAGCTGGGTCAACCTAATGATATTTAATCTTAAAAGATGAGTTTAAAACCGATATATATAAATCGTGAGATCAGTTGGTTAGATTTTAATGCAAGAGTACTTCAAGAAGCAGATGATAAAAACGTTCCCCTGCTTGAGCGATTGAGGTTTTTAGGGATTTTCTCCAATAATTTAGATGAGTTTTTTCAGGTAAGATATGCCACTGTTCAACGTATCTCTCAATCATCTAAAACAGGGAAAAGAGTTTTTGCTGGTCGAAGTGCAGAAGCTTTATTGAAAGAAATAACCCAAAAAGTTATTGTTTTACAAACTGAAAGTTTGAACATACTCCACACTATTTATCAAGAAATGGAAAAAGAGAACATCTTTTTTATTGATCACAATCAAGTATTACCAGAACAAGAAGAATTTCTTAAAGACTATTTTTTACAATATGTAAATCCAGCCTTGATAACGATTATCCTTTCTCAAGATCAATCACAAGATTTGTCATCAAATAAAGCTTTCATAGTTGTGACTTTAGATTTAGATTCTGAAGACGAATCTGGTGAGAAGTTATATGCATTAATAGAAATCCCTAAAGAAATAAAAAGGTTTATTGTCTTGCCTAAAGGTGAAAACGGGAGACAATATGTGATGATGTTAGACGATTTAATTCGCTACCATTTTAAAATGATTTTCAGCTTTTTTAAGTATAAAAATATCGAAGCATACATGGTCAAAATTACCCGTGATGCTGAGCTTGACCTTGAAGAAGATGTGTCAAAAAGTTATGTAGAAAAAATTACGGTTAGTGTTAAGGACCGAATGATCAGTGACCCAGTTCGAATGGTATATGACAAAGAGATTGATAATGATACCCTTGCCTTTGTTATTAAAAAACTTAAAATAGATTCAACGGATAGTTTAATCCCTGGTGGTAAGTATCATCACAGAAGGGATTACATGAATTTCCCCAGTTTGAATCGCCCAGATTTATTGTACTCTACTTTCCCGCCTTTGCCCATTGCCAACCTTAGTTTGGAAGAGAATTTTTTAGATGCAATTTCTAGCAAGGACTATCTATTATATACCCCATATCACACATTTTCTTATGTGATTAAATTTTTAAGAGAAGCTGCTTTAGACCCTAAAGTAAGTTCAATTAAAATTACAATTTATCGACTTTCAAAACTCTCTCATGTTGCCAGCGCACTAATTAACGCGGCGAAAAATGGAAAAAAAGTCTTGGTTCAGATTGAACTTCAAGCAAGATTTGACGAGGAAAATAATATAAATTTTGCTGAAAAACTTGAAGCTGCTGGGGTGCAGTTAATTTTTGGGATTCCTGGATTAAAGGTGCATTCTAAAATATGTGTAATCGAGCGTCTTGAATACAATAAAACAAGAAGATATGGTTTTGTAAGTACTGGAAATTTAAATGAATCTACCGCTAAAATATATACCGATTACACTCTGTTTACTGCCAATCAAAAAGTCCTTAAAGAAGTAAATAAAGTATTCAGTTTTTTAGAGGTCAGTTATCAATTAAAAACCTACAAGCACCTAATTGTTTCTCCTCACTATACTGGTTCAATACTTTCTAAATTGATCGACAACGAAATCAAAAATCAGAAGGAAGGTTTTCCTGCTGGGATTAGTCTTAAACTAAACAATGTGACCCATTATAAGTTGGTGGATAAACTCTATGAGGCCAGTCAAGCAGGAGTTAAAATAAAAATGATTATTAGGGGTGTCTGTTGTTTAATTCCTGGTTTGAAAGGACTAAGTGAGAACATTCGTGTAATCAGCGTGATAGATAAGTTCCTAGAGCATCCAAGGGTTTATATGTTTGAAAACGCTGGGAAGAAAAAAATCTATATTTCTTCGGCAGATCTTATGACACGTAATATTGACAATAGGGTAGAGGTAACTTGCCCCATTTACGATAAAGAATTGCAACAACAAATGATTGACACTTTTGAGATATCCTGGAATGATAACGTCAAAGCCCGTCTTGTGAATTTACCTGATCAAAATAAAATTGTTGATTCCAAATCTGGAGAAATCCAACGTCGCTCACAATGGGATACTTATGAATATTTAAAAAATAAGCTGAGTTTTGAAGATAGCTAAATTTGCCGCAATTGATATCGGTTCTAATGCAATACGGATATTGATTTCAAATGTAATTCAAACAGAAGATAAGTCAGTTTATTTTCAGAAAAACGCACTGGTGAGAGTCCCCATTCGTTTGGGAGAAGATTCTTTCACGATGGGCGAGATTTCTAAACGAAACATCAAGCGGATGGTTAAAGCCATGAAAGCATTTAAACTACTGATGAATGTTCATGGAGTTTCAGAGTACCTTGCTTATGGAACTTCTGCCTTAAGGGAAGCAAACAATAGCTCTCATGTTATTGATATAATTAAGAAAAAGGCTGGAGTTAAAGTTGAGATCATCGATGGAACAAAAGAAGCCGAGATAATTTCTAATAGCAAAATATCTGATTTTTTAAATACTCGAAAGACATTACTCTTGGTAGATGTAGGCGGTGGGAGTACTGAGTTTACTATACTGAACGAAGGAAAGAACATAACTTCTAAGTCATTTAAAATAGGAACGGTCCGCTTGATAAACAACATGGTCGATGAACGTGTTTGGGAACAAATTAAAATTTGGTTACAAAAGCACACCAAGGAATTCGATAAAATCACTTTATTAGGATCTGGGGGAAACATAAATAAATTGATCAAATTGGCTAAGGTAAAAGAGGGCAAACCTTTGTCTTTGATTTCCTTAAATGTGATCTATAAAGAACTAGAATCTTTGTCTTATGAGGAGCGAATGATAAACTTTGAACTTAATCCCGATCGAGCTGATGTGATTTTACCTGCTGCTAGAATTTACTTAAAAGCATTGGAGTGGAGTGGAGGTCAGAATATTTATGTTCCTAAAGTCGGTCTTTCGGATGGTATGATTAAGTACCTATATAAGAAAAGCAAAAAGAAAGCTTAACCGTGCATGGTTTCTTTGTTTCCCAAAGTCTCCATTAAGTTTGTTTCAAAATCTAAAAGTGCTTCCCATTTTTCATCTACATCTATGGTTGGTTTTGCAAATTTCTTTGCGAATTTTAAGAATAAGGTGTAATGATGCGCTTCGCTAATCATCAGTTTTTTATAAAACTTTCTTAAAGATCGGTCTTCCAATTCTTCGGAGAGC
>Ga0115004_10002328_pt1 | contig 15636 bp, 17 predicted proteins | sample ArcticOcean_MG_C_10_FD_88737 | JGI IMG/M metagenome (GOLD analysis project Ga0115004, IMG submission 88737) | Marine microbial communities from western Arctic Ocean - ArcticOcean_MG_CB11_90 | ecosystem: Environmental > Aquatic > Marine > Oceanic | place: Arctic Ocean: Canada Basin | collected...
ATTGGTTAAGAGTATAATGAACGCGTTCATTTAAGAGGCCGTTCTGCTAGCCTCCTGCGTTAATTGACTTTTCAGTGAGTTGTAATGACATTCTGATAGTCAGCCAGGCAGAAAGCTAAGTGACTAACGGCTAGGCCAGTAATAAAGAGGCGCAGAACAATCGTATTAACTTAGCAATAATTTAGAACGACTAATTAGAACGACCAATTAGAAAGACCAAAAAGAAGCAAGAAGAACCAAGAACAACAACCAAATAGAATAAATGGAGTCGAAAATGTCCAAAGGACATACTTTACAAGATCCTTACCTCAATGCCCTGCGCAAAGAGCGAATCCCAGTCTCAATTTTCCTTGTTAACGGCATTAAGCTTCAGGGCCATATCGAGTCTTTTGATCAGTTTGTGATTTTGCTTAAAAACTCAGTTAGCCAAATGGTTTATAAGCACGCAGTTTCGACAGTTGTGCCAGCGCGCAATGTTAAACTTGCGGATTCGGAAGAAGAGCAAGAATGAGCTTTCACGGGCGTTGGTTAAAGACCGAGCCTAGACCCCTTGCGCAAATTTATTTACATCCACCAAGGATGTCGAGCGGTAGCGATGTCTGAACCTCTAGCAAGTCTCAAACCGCGCAGGGGAGTAATAGTAGAAGCAAGAGACTACACACCTGTGGCCTACTTAAAGGTACGCAGTGCTACGAAAGCAATTCAGGCAACTAACCCATAGGTGGCTTGAACGAAGTGACCTCCATGAGTAGGAGAAGTGATGCCAGAGCTGATCTCCCCATAGTGATGAACCCCGCTATCTTTTCGAGGGTAACTTTTCTCTTGAAATTAGAATATTCACCACCATCTATTCCCAGTGACCAGAATTCGGCTTAAATCCTTCTCTGATGGAACGCCGGCATGTGGCAAGCAATTTATAGTTCCCAACGTCAGCACAATCTTTATGAACACCTATGTTATTTGATCGCCCCGAAGCCGGAAGACGTACTTTGTTGCTGCAAGTTGAATTGCGCAAAGCTGATAACCCTGATGGTGACGAGCTTGCAGAACTGGCGCGCTCTGCCGACCTCATTGTTGTAGATACAATAGTTGCGCGCCGGGAGACACCGGATTCACGTTGGTTTGTGGGTAGTGGCAAGGTGCAAGAGATCAAGGCGCAACTTGCTTACACTGATGCGGAAATATTACTCACCAATCATGATTTGTCGCCCGCTCAGCAACGGAATTTAGAGCAGGAATTAGATTGTCGTCTAATTACCCGTACAGAACTTATTTTGACAATTTCTGCCGAGCGCGCGCGTAGCCATGAAGGGCAGTTGCAGGTTGAATTAGCTCAACTCAAGCACGCTCAGACTCGTTTGGTCCGTGGGTGGACCCACCTTGACAGGCAAAAAGGTGGTATCGGTTTGCGCGGGGCAGGCGAGAAACAAATTGAATTAGACCAACGCATGTTGGCCGAGCGTCTTAAAGCCACAGAGCAGAAACTTAGCGATGTGGCCAAGCGCAGGGAACAAAATAGACGTGGGCGAAATCGGCGCGGCACACCCACCGTGTCATTGGTGGGTTACACTAATGCCGGCAAGTCTACGCTGTTCAACTTGGTTACCAATGCTGATGTTTTAGCCGAGGACAAGTTGTTTGCAACGCTAGACCCCACAATGCGACGTATAAATGTGCCGGGTGCCGGTGAAGTTGTGTTAACTGATACAGTAGGTTTTGTCAGTGCATTGCCTCACGCTTTAATCGAAGCATTTAAAGCAACTCTTGAAGAAGTGGTACACTCTGACCTGCTTTTGCACGTGATCGACATTGCCGACCCTAATTGGCAAGAGCGGGTTGAGCAGGTGGAAGCGGTATTGAAAGAAATAGGTGCTATTGAGGTGCCTAGTATCAGAGTCATGAATAAGGCTGACTTGCTTTCGATAGAAGAAAGAGCGCGCTTTGAGCATTCGGACCGTTTGGTTTCTGCGGCTAAAGGCGAAGGGTTAGACGAATTGATGCAGTTTATTGGTGGCGCTCTAGGCGTTGTTGCACCTCATGAGGTGCTACTGGGTCCCGGAGATGGTAAAACTCGCGCCTGGCTCTATCAATCAGGTGCGGTTTTAGATGAAACTATGCTGACAGATGGTAGTGTGCAGCTTACAGTACAAGCTGACGAGCAATTGCTCGGCCAGCTTAAGAAAAATTCAAATGTGCAGTTACAGGAAAGTGTTACTAAGTAAGTACGATTAACAAAGTACTACTTAGCAGACGCTATCCAAATGATGAGTGCGCTGTTGTGTAAAGCAAATCTGCTTGATGCAACGGTGCAGTTAGAGAATGTTATTTAATGCAAATAAAAACGATGCGGAGCAAATAATCATGGCTTGGAATGAATCAGGCGGTGGAGACAAGGACCCTTGGGGTAATCGCGGAGAGCAAGGTCCGCCAGATCTCGATGAAGCAATACGTAAATTACAGGGCCAATTGTCCGGCTTGTTCGGCGGTGGAAAAGGCCCCGGCGGCGGCGGCGGTATATCCGCTGGCTCAATTAGCTTGTTGATTATCGTATTAGCGGGTCTATATGTATTTAGCGGTGTTTATCAAGTCGACGAACAGGAAAGAGGTGTTGTCTTTCGCTTTGGTAAGTTGATGGACGAAGAGGTAACGCCAGGTCTCCATTGGAATCCGCCGTTAATTGACCAAGTGCAATTGGTCAATGTGACCCAAGTACAGTCGCATAGCCACCAAGCGTCCATGCTGACCAAGGACGAAAACATTGTTGATATCAGTCTTACAGTGCAGTGGGTCATTGCCAGTGCTGCGGACTATTTGATTAATGTTCGAGATCCGAAGAAAAGTTTGGATCAAGCCACTGAAAGTGCTCTGCGCCATGTTGCAGGGTCGGCTACCATGGACCAAGTCATTACTGATGGTCGTGAAGCCATTGCTATAGAGGTGCAAGAACGCCTGCGCAGTTATCTGAAAACCTACGGTACAGGTATTGATATTACCAAGGTCAACATAGACCGAAGTGCGCCACCAGTGCAGGTTCAAGATGCATTTAATGATGTGCAAAAAGCTAAAGAAGATCAGCAAAAGTTCATCAACCAAGCTACAGCTTACTCGCAACAGATAGTGCCTGAAGCGCGTGGTAAGGCTCAACGCCAACTCGAAGAAGCCCAAGCGTACCGAGATCGTGTTATTGCACGCTCTGAGGGTGAAGCAGAACGCTTTGAGAAGTTGCTTAATGAGTATGCACTGGCCAAGCAAGTAACCAGAGATCGCCTGTATATTGATGCGCTAGAAAAAGTCTTTAAGAATGCCAGCAAAGTGATGGTAGACATTGAAGGCGGAAATAATATGATGTATTTGCCCTTAGATAAGCTTACCCAGCAGAGTGGCGGTAATAACGGCTCCTCAAACGACATTATTGCTTTGCGCCGCGAGATGGAGCAGTTGCGCCGCGATGTGGGTAATGGTCGATCTAGTTCAAATAACAGAAACAGAAGTAATTAGGAGAATTTGAGATGCCTACAAAAACCTTATTATTCGTCGTCTTAGTTCTGTTAGGCGTGGGACTGTTTAATCAGACCGCCTATAGAGTGTTAGAAACCGAAAAAGCCATTTTGCTTGAATTTGGTAATCTTGTTGACGCTTCCATCCAGCCGGGTCTGCACTTCAAATTGCCAGTGGCTGAAGAAGTGAAGAAGTTTGATGCACGAGTGCTGACTCTAGATTCTAAAGGTGAGACCTACTACACCATAGAAAAGAAGCCGCTCATCGTAGACTCCTTTGTGAAATGGCGTGTGGCCGACATTGAGAAATTTTACACAGGCACCTCTTTCGATGAGCGCCGCGCAGAACGCTTGCTGCAAGAGCGAATGAACGAAGGTCTGCGTAACCAGATCAGTAGACGTGATATGCATGAAGTTATTTCTGGTCAGCGTGATGAATTGATGAGTGACCTGAAAAACGACCTTGACCGCGTTATGCGTGAGTCAGTGGGCGTTGAAGTTGTGGATGTTCGCGTAAAGAAAATCGACTTACCTTCTGAAGTGTCCAGCACCGTTTACGAGCGTATGAATTCAGAGCGAGAGATTGAAGCACGCCAGTACAGAGCAGAAGGGCAGGAAAAAGCCTTGGCCATTCGCGCTAAAGCGGATCGTGATGCAGTTGTACTGGAAGCGGAAGCCTATAGAGAAAGTGAACAATTGCGCGGTGATGGTGATGCAAAGGCAGCAAATGTTTACGCAAGTGCCTATAATAAAGACCCTGAGTTCTATAGCTTTTATCGCAGCATCAATGCATATAGCGAAGTATTCAATAATAAGAGCGATTTGCTTGTACTTGACCCAAGCAGTGACTTCTTCAAATACCTACAAAGTGGCGACGGTAAAAACCGCTAGCCCGTAAATATAAGAAATAGATGAGTACACATTGGCGTCTACCTCGAGGGGTAGACGAACTTCTACCGCCTCGCGCATGGGATTTAGAGATCCTACGGAGGCGCGTACTCGACGTCTTTGTAGCTTGGGGCTTCGACTACGTGGACCCTCCACTGATCGAATACCTAGATGCACTACTTGTCGGTAGTGGCGAGGATCTTGATCTGCAAACTCTAAAGGTTGTAGATCAAGTCAGCGGTCGACAGCTGGGTGTTCGTGCTGATATGACCTCCCAAGCAGTTCGTATCGACGCACACAGTATTATTACTGACGGCGTGCAGCGCCTTTGCTATGCCGGTCCAGTTGTATTTGCCAGTCCACAAAATTCCCAAGACTCTAGAGTGCCACTTAAAGCAGGCGCTGAAATTTTTGGTGCGCCAAGTTTGGTGGCAGATGCAGAAGTTATAGCGCTGATGCTCGAAGTGATGCGCATCGCAGACATTCAGCAACCTGTGCTATTGCTGGGACACATGGGCATTTACCGCAATCTGGTTGCGGAGTTAATCAGCGCAAAAATTCTCCGTAGTGAAGATCAACAAGAACTCTTTAAACGTATTCAGCGCAAGGGTGAGTCCGACATTATCAATCTGTTGGGCGATTCTAAGCAGGCGCAGATGATGGCAGCATTGCCCAATCTTATGGGGGATGTAAGTGCTCTAGACGAAGCTCGGCGAGTATTGGCTAAAGCGTCAACTTCGGTACACGAGGCTCTAGATGAATTAGCTACTCTTGCGAACATGATCACCATTCATCAAGCCGATGTTGATCTGAGAATTGATGTGTCCGAGTTGTCGGGTTATGGCTATCACAATGGGCCAGTGTTTGCGGTTTACCACCCTCAGCATGGTCAGGCGTTAGCCCAAGGCGGGCGGTACGATGGCGTTGGTAAAGTGTTTGGTAGAGCCAGGCCTGCTACTGGTTTCGATATCAGCTTAAAGCAATTACTGGGGGGGAACTCTACGCCAGAACCCGTATATTTTGCCCCTCATGTCATAGAAGGGCAGCGCGCCAGTCTATTTGCTGCAGTTGCGAAGCTCAGAGAGCAAGGGCACCGAGTTGTTGTTGCCTTGTCAGTAGATGAGGTCGCGCCCAATAACTGCGTAGGTAGGTTAGAAAATCAATCCGGTCAGTGGCAAGTGGTCACGTAAAAATGAGTAACACTCAGAGCATAATTAAGGTGAAAGAATGGGACGTAATGTAGTCGTCATCGGCACTCAATGGGGTGACGAAGGCAAAGGTAAAGTAGTAGATCTGCTTACTGACGAAGTCAGCGCTGTGGTGCGATTTCAAGGTGGGCACAATGCCGGGCATACGTTGGTAATAGATGGCGAGACTACAGTACTACATGTCATTCCTTCGGGAATATTGCACGAAAATGTGCAATGTGTAATTGGTAATGGTGTTGTATTAGAGCCCCACGAGTTACTCAAAGAAATCAACATGCTGGAAGCCAAAGGGGTCCCGGTTAGAGACCGGCTAAAAATTTCTCCGGCCTGTCCGCTGATTTTGCCTCACCACATTGAATTAGATTTAGCCCGCGAAGAAGCACGTGGCGCAAAGAAAATTGGCACTACCGGTCGGGGTATTGGACCAGCGTATGAAGACAAGGTGGCGCGTCGTGGGTTGCGTTTAGGTGATATGTTTTATTGGCAAAATTTTGCTGACAAGCTTGCTGAGGTCACCGAATACCATAACTTTATGTTGACCAACTATTATAAGAAGCCCGCAGTAGACTTTGCCAAGACCCTCGAGGATTGTGCTGGCGTGGCAGAAGAGATTAAGGCGATGGCAGCGGATGTAGTGCCACTTCTTCATGACATGCGCGAAGCAGGGAAGAATATTTTGTTCGAGGGTGCTCAGGGCGCCATGCTCGACGTGGATTTAGGGACCTATCCGTATGTAACTTCCTCTAACACTACAGCCGGCGGTACCGCGGTAGGCACTGGGTTTGGGCCAGCTTATTTGGACTATGTGCTAGGCATTACTAAGGCCTATACCACTCGTGTAGGTTCAGGGCCGTTCCCAACAGAACTGTTTGATGAAGTGGGCGCAGGCCTTGCAAAACGTGGGCATGAATTTGGTTCTACCACCGGCAGACCAAGACGCTGCGGTTGGTTCGATGCGGTAGCGCTGCGTCAAGCCGTTAGAATAAATAGTATTTCTGGCATTTGTTTAACTAAGTTAGATGTTTTAGACGGGCTTGAAACCATCAAAATTTGTGTTGGCTATGCCGGCGCAGATGAAAACGGCAGCCCAAGTTTTGGCAGTCAATATTACGAAGGCTTAGAGCCGATTTACGAAGAAGTGCCGGGCTGGCAGGAATCAACATTAGGCGTTACTGATTTCGATAAGTTGCCCGCTGCGGCCAAGAGTTATATACGTAAAGTTGAAGAAACCATTGGCGCACCAGTAGATATTGTTTCCACAGGGCCTAACCGCCATGAAACTATTGTTTTAAGAAGTCCATTCGATACCTAAGTAGATTTTGCTCTGCGGTATTGGTTATTTACCATTACCGCGCTCAATTGAGACCCTAGGAGCCAGAGGTAAGAGAGGATTTTGTTGTCGCTAAGCATCTGCTGAATGAGTCAAGTGAGGATCAAAAAGCATGGATTCCAAGTTATTAGAACTATTAGTTTGCCCAGTAAACAAAACATCTTTGATCTATATGCGCGAGCAACAAGAACTATGGTGTCGAGTGAGTAAGTTGGCCTATCCGATATCGGATGGTATTCCGACTTTACTGCCCGATGAAGCGCGGCAACTAACGAATGCCGATTTAGAGCAACTATAAACTGGTGATCTAGTTTGCGTTACACCATGTTGATCCGCGGTACAAATGGGGTAGCATAAGGTCAGATCCGGCGATCATTGTTGATTCGCCCAAGTCGGTAGACGGACCGCTGTTGCAGAGCAGAGGTTTTTTAAAGAAATGTAACCTAGAGGTCAGAAATACGTACCTTTTGTTCACATTTCGTTGACCTGCAAAGCCGTATCCTATCGTCTAGATTATCACTGTAGGAAATTTGATGAGCACAGCTAAGCTTGTACCTGTTCTTGATATGCCGGATGTGGCAAACAAGACCCTCACCAAGGCACAGAAGACTCTAGATTGGGTTGGCATGAGTGATGTTCACCAGCCGCTCAAGGTAAAAGATGGCGAGCAGAACAAAGAAGTGCACGCCAGCATTCAGGTATACGTTAATTTGGCCGACCCAATGGCCAAAGGCATTCATATGTCACGCCTGTATTTACTCTTAGATGAACACGCAACAACTAACCCGTTGACCGCGTCTGGCGTGAAAACTTTATTGGCAGATATTCTCAAGTCGCATAATGATCTGAGTACGAATGCATTTGTTCAATTCGAATTTGATCACTTCATACGCCGACCTGCTTTGATTAGCGATAACGTCGGTTGGGCTTCATATCCGGTAATGGTTAAAGGCACGTTGATCAATGGCGAAATTGCTATTGAAATGTCCGTCGCAGTCACTTATTCGTCTACCTGTCCTTGTTCCGCAGCGCTAGCGCGTCAGCTTATTCAAGAACAGTTCACTAAAGATTTTGGTAGCCAAGGTGAAATCAAAATCAGTGATGTGCATACATGGCTTGGTACCGAAGAAGGTATTTTGGCGACCCCGCATAGCCAGCGTAGTACTGCCAAAGCATTGGTTCGCCTAGACGACTCCCATGATGACCTGCCCATTACCGCGTTAGTAGATCAACTCGAAGGCGCGCTTAAAACGCCGGTACAAAGCGCGGTTAAAAGAGAAGACGAGCAAGAGTTTGCTCGGCTCAATGGTAAAAATCCGATGTTTGTGGAAGACGCAGGTAGAAGACTAAAAACTGCATTAGATGACGATTCCCGTTGGCGTGATTTTTGGGTGCGCATTGAGCACCATGAAAGCCTCCATGCCCATGATGCTGTGGGTGTATTCACTAAAGGCGAAGAACGAGGCTATCAACCCATCCCATAGAGATGTTATTTTCACTCACTCTAAGTATTTGGAAGTCACGTCATGTCTGGATCTTCAAAAAAAGCCATTTATGCCGCGTTAGTCGGTAATGGGTTAATCTCTGTAACTAAATTCGCGGCGGCTACCTTCACTGGTAGCGCTGCAATGATGAGTGAGGGCATTCACTCATTGGTAGATACTGCGAACCAGGGCTTATTATTGCACGGTCTGCGCCGCGCCAACCTCCCGCCAAGTAAACTGTTCCCTTTTGGTCACGGCAAAGAAGTGTATTTTTGGAGCTTTGTTGTTGCCATGCTGATATTCGCTATGGGTGGTGCGTTTTCGGTTTATCAAGGCATTAAGCATTTAGCGGATCCTTCGCCCATCAATAATGTATTCATTAACTACATTGTCCTTGGCTCTGCGGTCTTGTTTGAACTCGGAGCATTGTGGGTTGCGCTGAAGGAATTCAATCTTAGTCGGGGTGATACCGGCGTCTATGAAGCCATTCGAGAAGGTAAAGACCCGACTCTGTTTGTGGTTCTGTTCGAAGACAGCGCGGCGCTGATTGGTTTGCTGGTGGCCATGTTAGGTTTAGCTCTGTATCAAATTACCGGTGATCCAATTTATGATGCAATGGCCTCTATTGTCATTGGCGTAGTGCTAATAGGGACTGCTTATTGGTTGGCTTTGGAGAGTAAAAACTTGCTCATTGGGGAAAGTGCCCACCCAGTCATTGAAACCAGTATTGAGGAAATTTTTGCCGGCGATATTCGCATTGATGGGGTTAATGACATCGCCACTCTACACATGGGGCCGGAATACATTTTAGTCACGCTATCTGCTGACTTTGCGTCAGGACTTGGTTCAGATGATTTAGAGAAGGCAGTAGCGGATCTTGGCGATAAAGTGCGTGGCGTAGATGCACGAATTCGCAGGGTGTTTATTGAGGCAAAAGGCAAAATTAGTTAGCGCTTCATAACGCAATGGTGAGAGCTCTTTGTCTGCCAGATGCGGTCAGCCAAGAGCTTACTTGCCGGTGAATCAGCATTCATCCAGTCGTATCAGTTTTCGTTGCCTTGCCGCAGCTTGTGTATGGCTTGAATAAACTCTTTAGCGCTGGCGCTAATAGCCTGAATACTTTTGCCCGATTGGTAGAGGGCGCCGCCAATGCCAAAACCATTAACGCCAACCTGCCAATAACTTTGCATGTTGTCTGTGGATATACCGCCTACAGGCAATATGTTCAGATCTTTCGGTAAAACCGCTCTCCAGCTGTTAATGATTTGCGGCGTTAACATTTCTGCAGGAAAAGCTTTTACGCCATGAGCGCCGGCCGCCAGCGCGGTAAAAACCTCGGAAGGCGTTGCTGCGCCCGGAACACAAATAATATTCAACGCAACAGCTGCCTGAATCACAGATACACTGGTATTGGGCGAGACAATTAGGCGACCTCCAGCATCAGCAACACTTTGTACTTGCTCGACATCTAACACAGTACCCGCGCCGATCAGTATTTGTTCGCCGAATTTTTCCGCCAGCAAATTAATGCTAGTTAAAGGGTCGGGTGAATTGAGTGGCACTTCAACGATAGTTATGCCGGCATCTATAAGACACTCAGTCACATCCAGAGCTTCAGTTGGCGTAATGCCGCGCAAAATAGCCACCAGCGGCATTTGCTCCAAATAGTGCGAGATGGGGTGATTCATAGGTAATTTATGCCTGCGGGTTAAGGTGTTGAGCGATCTTCAAAGCGCCAGCAATAGTCGCCTCTTCGGCATCGATTGTGAAGGCAGAATGTCCAAGATGTTCTAATGCCGACTTGTATCTCATGGCCAAATCATTTGCCCCGACAATGGCAACATTTTTGTCTTTGCTTTGGTTAGGTGTGTTCAGCATGGATCTGATCTCGCTGCCAATCAACAGGCCAGAAAGGTAGGCTTCACCCGCATCATTTGTGTGTGCCCCAGACAGTTGTAGCGACCTTACAGTGAACAGTTGGTGCATTATTCCGCCTGCACTCGCGCTGTTGTCTAGCCCCTCAAGAAAGGCTTTATGCTGCCAGGACGAGTGTTCGGAGATTGAGTTAGACAACAGTGAGTGTTTTGCCAATAAACTGAAAACTTCCCCAGTCATAGAAGTGGAAAATTGTTCTAACTGGCCCTCCGCGTTAGCGCTGGCGTCTATCCATTTGTTGTGAGTGCCGGGGAAACAAATGATTTCTGGAGTAGGCAAATTTTGCTCTTTGATAATGCTCGCTGCGCCAAAGTATTGCACTTCTTCACCGCGCATTACGTCAAAGTGGCCGCTGATACTGTGACCGGATAGGCCAGCAATGATCCAAGTATTGCCTTTGTTGAAGTCGCGAACCCTATGCGCGTTCTGCGCGAGTTTTTGTATATTCCCAGGGCAGGCAATGTGGGGTACTTCTATCCAACCATTGGGGCTTCCAACCATGCCGCTGAGTAAAATCGGTATTGGTTCAGCACTCTTTAACCAATGGCCGATATGACTAGCCAAAACCTCAGGGTAATTGCCCAGAACACTCTGCAGGCCGTCAGATGTTGCTACTTTGGCTTGGCAGGTGCCATATTCATGAGCCGCTCTTGAAACCAAGTAGGCGCGAAAATTGGTTGTACCCCAGTCCACGATGATCAGTGGCGAAACATTAGCTTCTGGTTCCATTTGGCGACTCTGATTGTTGGTGTGTTTGCTCAAGGGCATCATAGTTGCTCTTGGCGCTAGGCTAAATCAAAATCGAAACATAGAGGGATATTGGTCATAGGAGCGAGTGCTCATTGGAGCAAAATTGCTAAGCAGCAGACGGGAATGTTTAACCCAAACCTTCGACTGCCGTTAAGTGGCCCTAAAGCCGCCACCTAGGCCTTCATGCCTAGGGCGTTGTTGTGCTGTTTTGCCCTCTTTCACTGTTCATGGCGAAAGGCAATTGAGCTAAGGCAAGTTGTCCAAATCTAATCCGTCTGTGACAGCAACGGAGCGTAAAGCGCTTTCAAAGATAGTTCTGGCTCGAGCGGACATTTCAGCCAACTGCGCGTGTAATGCCTTTTCCTTGGGGTCGTCATCTTTACACTGTAGGCAATATTTTTCGAAACCGCTGATGTCTATGAGGAGCTTGGCAATATGATTCGGGCATTCGCAGTGCAGGCTAGGCATCATGTTTGCGATGCTTGAGAGCTGCTCAGGGTTGAACGCACTGATGCCGATCTGCACAGGCTCTGAAGCCACATCTAGCGACTTCGTGTTCATCATGGTTCTCAGGTGGTCAGCGGTAATAGGCGACTTCAGCGCTTGAATACCGTGACTGGCCAATAGCTGCTCAATGCGCCTGGGCGCAAAAGCGTAAACGATAATGACTCTTTGGTAAGCACCATTCCTTAGTTTAATGAGGGCTTCCACAGTGGTGTCTGGGAGCGTGTCGCTTTCCACAAGTAATGCTTTGTGATGGCGCGAGGGTTGATTACCCCGATCTAGCCAACTTTCCAATGTTTGAGTATAAATGCTGTAGCTCTGGCAAATTTCCGGTTCTGCACGCTCGAACATTGGAGCCAAATTTAACCCGACCACATCCACACCGTCTTCTAAGGTTTCTGAGCGACTGCGGTCATGGCGCAAACTCAGCCCTTCTAAGCCGTCTGTGCCAAGCTTGGCCAATTCACCTAACGCGTGGCCCTCTGCCATAAGCCTTTTCACCAGCAAAAGTCTGTGAACGTGGCTGTTGTTATAGAACCGTCTGCCTGAATCACTGCGGTCAGGGACAACTATTGAATGTCTGCTTTCCCACTTTCTCAGTGTGTGGGAGGGCACGCCTGTAAGGTTTGCCACTGCTCCGATTGTCAGTCTATCCATTTTGTCCACGCCTATTTATTGGTGCTTTCGTGTCTATACTTGCTTTCAGCACAGAGGAGTCCGCACTTATATTGTCGATCTAATGTCTAACAGTATCGTTTCAAGAATCTGCTTTGCAAACCCTTAGGCCTTAGAGATGTACAAGTTATCCATGTCCACGGCTAAGGCGTCTAAGTAATGGTTGGTCGGAGTTTTCGCAGAATCAACCTATGCGGTTGGAATCCATGCGTTACACCAGCCTTTGCCAGCAACGAGTTTGTTCGGAATGGCTGAGCACCCACCTAGTCCATCTGCCTGTGCACTGTATAGTCTGCAGTTGGAACAAAATTGGCTTGCACCGGCGGCACCTGCTCGCTTCGGATATTTAACGACATCCACGGCTCTAGCATCTTTCTTGTAACCCAGCGCAACGGCTATAGCGTCAGTCTCCTGCAGAATTGGTGCTGCTGGTTCTGCGCGAACGACAACTGGGATGAGTGCCGTGGCCCAAAGTGCAGCGCCTGTGGCAATGAAGTCTCTACGATTAATTTTGCTCATTTGCTGGTCCGTATTGGTTGTGTCTATGTTTGAGCGTGTATAGTCACGCGTTGGCAATGTAATGTCAAATTAAAGTTGGACAATTGTGTGTTTAAATGCAAATAATTAACGCAAACCCGCATTTGGGTTGGTTTTGTCCACGAAGTGTTGACTATTTTGACACCACAATGGTCAAAAGACATCGATAAGGTAGTTTTTTAACCGTCGAGTAATAAGGTATAAATTTAATGAATGTTCTTATTGTTGGAGCGACCGGCGCGATTGGCGCGGCGTTGCTAGAAAGATACTTACTCAATCCTGAGGTCGAGCAGATTATCGCAATACATCACCTACCTGTGAGCGCGGTGCATGACAAGGTTCGCTGGCTAACCTGCAATTTGCGCGATGATCAATCAATAGCGCAGTGCACAGAACAACTTGCCGCTTTGGAGTTACCGATTCACCGTTGGATTTGCGCCAGTGGTTATCTGCAAGGACCCTTGGGCGGGCCGGAAAAGTCCATGCGCAATATTCGCGGAGCTAAGCTTCACGATGACTTTGCGGTGAACACCATAGGACCTATTTTGCTGTTTTCCGCCATGGCGAATAAGTTGAAAGTCGTCCCCGGGTTTAAGGCGGCTTTCCTTTCTGCACAGGTGGGCAGTATTGAAGACAATCAATTGGGCGGTTGGTTTGGTTACCGCATGGCAAAGGCAGCACTAAATATGGGCATACGTTGTTTAGCCATTGAAGCAGGTCGTTGGCGTAACACACCGACAATTGTGGCGATTCATCCAGGCACCACAGTGAGTAACCTATCAAAGGCTTTTGTGAAGCAGCGCAAGGCGCCGCTGCAATCAGCCCAGCAGTGTGCTGCAAAGTTGGACCTTTTGATTGAAAAGCTGACCCCTGAAGAGACCGGTCAGTTCTACCGTTTAGATGGCAGCCAGCTGCCCTGGTAGCATTAGACGCTCCGAAGCAGTGGTCAAATTGAGTAAAAGAACCGGGTAGGCGCTATCCGCGAGCTTTTAGAGTAGGGGTGCTTGTTCACTACAAAGCGGCACCAAGATTTCATTTTTGCGCATAAACCAAGGCGTAAACGGCGCATTGTGACGAGCCCATTTGGGTTCTCCGCAGGGTTTATAGTTACTGTTGGCAAGGGCCTGCATCATAAGGTCTTCATGCTTTTGGTAACGAGATTTGCTCCAGCCACCACTGTATTGCATAGCGGCCATAACCATTTCCGGTTCGCTACTGACTTCTACCACTGCGGACGCCGGCACTGGCAAACTCTCTAGGTCGTATTCTTTAGGCATCACAAAAGAGATTAACCACTCACTGTCGTCGCTGGTCTGGATAACGGGTGCAGTCATAGCGATTTTGGAATCGCTGGTATTTTCGCCAGTTATGAATTTGAACAGAGGCCGAAATGCTTTTGATCCAGCATCTTCAAAGTCGCCAGCTACTCTGACGGAGGCGAGCAAGTGTGGTTCATATTTGCGGATTTCTATGTCGCCTTCATTGGCCAGTACTGCATAGCCAAGAGACTCAATACTGTGCGCAGAAAAACTCAGCGTTAGGGACAGCATACTCAAGATCGTTGTAATGACTTGTTTCATGTTTTTGGCCTTTTTTCAGTCCTAGAGTAAAATCCTGTTTCTGCGAACCTAGTGTGAAAGCTCGGTGAAGTTAAAGTGAGCACAAATGAGGTTTTTTTCGAACTGGTTTGACGCTTACAGTGCGTTTGCGTTAATGCCGCAAAACCCTAGCGTTGCTTTAGCCGCCATTCGCATACCCGTTGGAGCAAATATAGCAGACCATGAATTGCCCTCAGTATCCGTTGTCTCCACACTTATGCTTTGCGCCTTTAGCATTTCTCCAATCAGATCAAGTCGCGTCATTGATATTCGGCTGGCTCCAGTGCAATCCTCTTCATCGCAGAGCACTCTGCTGCTAAATCGCCCCGCTGGCAGCCAGCTATTCTCGCCCTCCGCTCCAGCAAGCCAAGACATGAGTAGGGTCGGCTGTTGATCAATGGCCAGTCTAATTGGGTGAATTGTTGTATCGATGAATTTGTTCCAGCTCACAAAGGCGCCGAAATTGCCTTGGCTTTGAATACAGTACAGGACCAGCCGCGGAGCGCCGAAGTAAAATTGCTCTGAGCTATTTGCGTCAAGTTGGGCGTAGTGTTCGGATGCGTTGTTGCGGTCGTAAAAATCCCAATTACCGGTGTCGCCCTCTGCGAAGTAGCCTGCTTGAACCCCTGGTAATACCAATAGCCCGATAATCAGCCCAGCTAATTTCAACCTGTTCTTCCCGTATTTTTATTGTTTTAACAACAATCAATTTGGCAAATAAACGCCGAATACTCAATATCTAGAATAGTGTTTTGCAAAGAATCTGTTTGTTTGGCGAATAGAATAACCAGCTTGGCAGCTACTGCGGCACTGCTGTTTTTGGGGCAAAGGTATTTACAATAAAGTACTTCAAAGACGCGCAGAGCTGGACCAGCCTGCATTTCTCTTTGCCTAAAGGAGCGGGACTTCTGTTATCGTGGCCCACCTAGGATATTACTGCTATCTGAAGCGGCCGCGCACATACTAGTTTGGGTGGAATGCCGCGTTCGAGCGGGCGTATCATGTACTGCCGAGAATGGTGCCCAGAAGAAGCACTTAATCCCTAAAAAACCCTTTAATAACGTATGTCATGCCTAGCTTCTTGTATGCAGTATAGCTAAATGTTGACAGGATTGTTGACAAGAAGCGGTTCATATAATCTCTAGGTAGGTTCTGATTAGTTTTAGAAACTTTTAACCAAGCCGGCCCATCTAAAGCACCCCTGGGGGGAGCTACAGCTCTAAACTAGTA
>Ga0115004_10002333_pt1 | contig 15618 bp, 10 predicted proteins | sample ArcticOcean_MG_C_10_FD_88737 | JGI IMG/M metagenome (GOLD analysis project Ga0115004, IMG submission 88737) | Marine microbial communities from western Arctic Ocean - ArcticOcean_MG_CB11_90 | ecosystem: Environmental > Aquatic > Marine > Oceanic | place: Arctic Ocean: Canada Basin | collected...
AATATGTAGCGCTTGAGCACGCAATGGCTTGGCCAAAGTACGGTGAATTAGAAACGTCGTACCTTTTGCCCGATCCAGATCCTGGTGATATATTCGTCATTCAAGTCAAATTCGATAAGCGTTTTGGTACGCCAATTTATCAAACCATCGGCGGCGCGTCGAAGTGCCCCGGCGAGCCAAACACGATTTGGCGCGAACATGGTTTAACACTTCGTATTTCTGCTGCTGATGGCATGAATAACGAAGCTATTGCGCCTGATTCGAGTGCTTTGTTTGACGTTACGATTACAAACGAGTCTCCTTACAGAGAGGGGCAAATCTTTGGTTTGCTCTTAACGAGTGGCTCGAGTTATTCAGGTGATTTTAGCGGAAACATGAAAGATTTGAACTTTATCGTGAATGGTAACGACAAAATGTCACCTTTTGGGGATTTGTTCAACTTGCACGATATTCCATCGACCGACGATGGAACGATGAGTGGTAATCTTATTAACTCGGTCGTTTCGCTTCGCATTGAGAGAGGCGCGATGGCGCATTCTTACGAAAGCATTGGATTAACTTTGATTAGTGAATGCGAATGGGCGTTATCGCGCAATCAAATCTATCGTTCACCGATTCAGCACACTGCATACCTTGGCGATATTACATGGCAAAAGAAGTGTCCACCGGTAACATGGGACGAAGGCACATGGAACACGTACGCAAACTACGTCGCTTCGAAAGAGACTTCAAATCTTTTCAACGTAACTTTGATGAACCCTGATCCGATGAATTTATGGTCAATGGATGAAATCGATGGAGATACAAAAGGAACAAATCACTTAGTTCACGAAAACGTCGAGTTCGTTCGCTTACAATTCAGAAGACCTGGGACTGGCGAGTGGATCAGTGCGTGGGAAGCATCCACTACGGAATCTGCTGATTTACAATGCTCAAAAGCTCGTGGTGAAGGATGCGGCTTCAAATGGGACTTGGAACATCAATATTTCCTGAACGGCTTAAAAGACGGTCCTTGGGAAATTCGTTCTAAAGTCTTTTGCTCTGGGTACGATTCGTTTGCGACTTCGGACGTTCGAGGTTCTGTGACGGATGAAAATTTGAACATGATCGCTGACGTCACAAATCCGATGCCACTTGAACATAAAGTTTATTACAATAATCTTGTTGTTGACTTTTCTGAATCAATTACGTGTCCTCAACTTGACTCCGATACTTCTGCATATTCCATCGCGAGAACTGCTGATTGCGATGGGAACGTCGTCGTTGACGGTACCGTGAGTAGCTATGATATCTTGGCACATTACGCCTTTCGTTGTCTCACAGACGAAACAAACGGAAGAAATTCTTGGACCATGAGTATACCAATCACGAAAGGTTACGCCAATGCCGGCGAATACACAGTAACAATCAACGATGGATTCATTATTGACGATGGTGGTAACACAGCGGCCGAGCATTCGATTACAGAATTCATTGGATGCACTCCTTCCACTTCTTCGACTTCTACAACAACAAGAACAACAACAGCAAAAGCAAGCTCATCCGCAAAGCTCGGTTTACCAAAACAGAATATGAAAAATCAAACATTATTAGTATTGGCTGACAAAACTCCCCCAATCGTGTACGGTATCGTTGGAGCGGCTTTGGCTTTATTCGCAAACCAATTATTCGTCCACGCGAGACGACGACCAAGACGAGACACCTTTCCAGCGATGTCTACGGCGAACGACGAACACGACGACGAAGACACAGAATTCCTCGTTCCGCTCAACGCAAACAAAAGAAGCGCGTACGGGACTAGTAGCGCTCACAAAGTAGTCTAAAATTTTAATCACGAAAAAATGATTATTTGTATGAATACAACGACGAAAAGAAAATTTCCCACCAACGTTTGGGGGTTGGAAAAGAACAGAGATTAGAAAAATAGACCTGCTCTGTTATTTGTAACGAGAAAATTTACACATTATTAACCACCTCTCCATACACTTGACGCGCTCCTCGCAAAAATCATACATATTCATTACATGAGCGGCTCATCCTTCCCATTACTTCGTTCTCATCACCTCGCAAACACGTCTTTAGCGCAAACTAATAAACGAAGAAGAAGAAGAAAAAAAAACAAAGAAATCTCGTTAGAGTTTACTTTACTCCCAAAGACGGCAAAAGAGGGATTGAAGAGATATAGAAAAGTGATGTCAGTTCTATACGCATTAGGGGCTTCGTTGCACGTACCAGATTTAATCGGTATCGGTCCTCTTTGTTCGTTGAACGCAGTTCATTCGTTTGAAGATTTACCCACGATTGCTAAAGTCGTCACTGGAGTTTGGGCTATAGGAGGTCCAATAAGCTCTTTTACAGCGAATGCGAATATGAAGGTTTCGGATATTTTAGTGTGCGCAATAGCGAGTGTGGAGATTATCGTAGGGGTTGATTTTAGTGATGAAGTAAATGGTGTAGAGATTCCGGTGCCAATTTTATACGCGCAAGCGGTAAACATCGCTTCCGCGATCTTGCTTCGATTGTGGGAACGGAGCGAAGAAGAAGAAGAAGAAGAAGAAGAAGAGAGAGAGTTGTAGGAATATGATAGAAATATAGGTAGTTGTAAATGATAACATGTATAGTACGAGTAGTTTTGATTGATGATAAGATGACGGTTCATTTAGTTCTGTTTATATTAAAACGTAACTTCGAATAAAGTTTGTGTGTGCGTGTGATTTTAGATTATTATTAGTCTTCACCCTCAACAAAACCTTACGCGAGTTGTCCACAATCAGCAACGGTAACCTTGGCCTTCGTTGCACCAGATTGAGATCCAACACCTTCAATCGCTTTAACGACATCCATGCCTTTCGTCACTGCACCGAACACGCAATGCTTCCCGTTCAACCAACTCGTTTCAGCCGTGCACAAGAAGAACTGCGACCCGTTCGTGTTCGGGCCGGCGTTCGCCATGGACAAAATCCCGGGCCCAGTATGCTTCAAAGTGAAGTTCTCGTCCGCGAATTTCGCGCCGTAAATCGATTTTCCACCGGTGCCGTTATGCGCCGTGAAATCGCCGCCTTGGCACATGAATCCAGGGATAACTCTATGGAACGACGAATCCTTGAATCCGAATCCTGGCTCTCCAGTGCATAACTGACGAAAGTTCTCGGCAGTTTTCGGGCAAACGTCCGCGCGAAGCTGTTTTGTGTGCGTATTTTCATTCGTAAGTAAAAGCGAAAACATAACAAAAGAGATAAAAGAGAGAGAGAGAGAGATCGTTTCATTATCATCGCTCGTTTTCATGTACATCATAAACACACAAAGAAAAAGAAAAAGAAAAAGAAAGAAATCACTGCCGCCAGCACGCCCTGGAAATCGAAACCGATCGGAAAACGAGTTGACAATTTTGAGATCTCAAAATAAAAAGAGAGAAGCCAGAGAGAGAGAGAGAGAGAGCTCCGGGCGTTTTTAATTAATTAAAGATGAATGAGCGAGTGAACGAACGTACGGTCATCTCGATGCGACCAGCCGGTTTTCCACCGATTTCCATGTCAAAGAATACAACTGGGTTTGCCATTTTTAATAGTTTGTTTTATGTAAAGTGGGGACTTTTCGCTCCCCTCTCCTTTCTCCTTCTTTCTCTTTTCTCTCTTTTTAGACTCTTTTTTAGACTCTTTTTTAGACTCTTTTTTAGACTCTTTTGAGACAATTAAACTCTTTTTTTTTAGTTGTCTAAAAAGTGATCACGGCCTATTAAAATCATCAACTGAAAAGGAGCACGAGAGCGAGAGCGAGAGCGAGAGAGAGAAAATGAGGACGATCGCGATCGTAATAAATGGCGGATCATCGGTTGGAAAGAGTACGTTATGCGAAGCGTTAAGTAAAGCGCTCTTACTAAGGGCCGACGGCGATCAAAAGAGGACGTTCTGTAAAGTCGCGTTTGACGATTTCTTACTGCACTGTCCGAAACAGTTATCTCCGAGGAGTTTCGTTGGTCTGATGAAGGGCGACGTTGATCAGTGCGTATCGAAGAAAGATTTCGATGGATTGGCTTTGTTTGAGTATGTCGATGAAACTGCGAGTGCCGATGCTTTCGATGAAACTGCCAAAGTGTTGAAACGATTAGTGTTCTCGGATCTCGGCGAGCGATATCAAGGCGCAGACGGAGGGGTGGAAGCGAATATTGGAAAACAAGGTCAACCTCGTCATAGACGCGTTCTTACAAGACAAAGCCTGGGCCGAAGACTTGATCGAGGTCTTACAAGAATTCGAGACGAAATCGGGCGGTATCGTCATCTCCGTCGCTTTAACTTGTAACTCAATCGTCGAACTCGAGCGCAGAGAAAAAGAAAGGGGCGATCGAGCGCTCGGTCTCGCTCGATCTTCGGCCAAGAAAGTGCATAAACATAATTTAATGTACCACTTGAAAGCTGCGACTGATGAAGAAACGACTGAGTCCATCGTAAACAGGATCTTGGACGTATTACGTGAAGTTGAAGTTGAATAATAATAATAGTAATTAGCGTAAAAGTCAAACTGTCAACGCTTTGTTCAATTTTCTCATAACTTACTTGAATAAGAAAACGCGTCACAGTAAAAGACATGTTATCGTCGTGCTCGAAATGTTTCTTATTCGCAGAAAAACTAAACGCGACGGTCCAAAGCAAGAGAACTAGAGAACTGCGAAGAAGGGGAAGAGACCTCGTGATTTTCTCAGCAGATAACAGCACTACTACTAATAATAATAAGAAGAAGAAGAACAGGAACGACAGGGGTAACGAGAATGGGAAAAATAGTAATACGAACGAGGATAAGAATAAACAACCACCGCAAAGGATCACGGGGAAAAAACTAGGGATGTCCGTAAATACGCAGATTAAGTTAGTCGATAAATGGAGAAATATTAGTAATAATAATAATAATAATAATAACAGTGAGAATTTGATGATGACAAAGTTAAACAGTTCTGGTAATGCAGAGAAAAAAAGGAGTAATAATTCGAGTAGTAGTGGTATAAGTAAAAGCGTTCTCACGAGTACGAATACGAATGAGAACGATTTATATCAAGCCGAGTTAAAGCGGAGAAGAGCGGCAGCGCAAGAGAAACGAAGAGTAGAAAGAGAGATGTTCTTGCAAAAGAGCGCTATTGAGGCGAACGACGGTAATAATCTCGGCACGTTCTTTGACGCAGATTTCACGAAGAGGACCGTTTGTTTCGTAGACGGGTATAACGTTTGCGGCGTCGCAGATGATGATGAGACGAAGATGCGTGTGAGCGAGCGTACGAAAAGAAAAAGTGGAGGAATTAAAGGTTTAAGACGTAAGTTTTTAGTCGATGGAGATTTAGACGGAGCGCGAAGGATTTTAGAGGAGAAAGTGAAAGCGTTTGCGATTTCGAGAAATATGGAGTGCGTGATCGTTTGGGATAATAATAACTATCATGTGCGAGGAGGAGGAGCAGGAGGTACTAGTAATAGTAATAGTAATAGCACTAACACTAACAATAATAATACGACTACAGAAAGAATAGAAGATATTGGAAACGGAGTGACTGTCGTTTTCACAGGGAACGGACAACTCGCGGATGGATACATCGAAAGAGAAACCAAATTAATTTCGCAGGATAAGGAAAAAGAGAACAACGACGTCTACGTAGTCACCAGCGACGTCGCCGTGCGCATTGCAGTAAGCTCTGCAAACGCACGCGTAATAGATTCGAGTAACTTTTGTACAGAAATCCGCGAAACCGAAAGAGATGAAGACGCGATTTTAAGAGAGTTGGCTTTAGACGCTCGATGGGGAGGTTCGGCGAAACAAAATAAAGCCTCTATTGGTGCGAGCGTTCTCGGCGATGCGTCAATACGTGAACAAATGATGAAACTCCGCGAAAGCGCGAGAAACACCGCAAAAGCAGAAATGGACGAAAAACTAACCGGTAAAAACGGGAGCTTCACTCGATTTAAGCAACAACAACAACAACGAACAACGACAACGACAACGACAACAAACATCTCAAAGCAATTAATCATGAGAAATGTGATCATGGACGAGAAAGAAAAAAAGGAAAATCTCGACGGTAAAGACGTCCGAAAAAAACGGTGGGGTAATTCTGCATAACAAGTATCTATTCCATAAAAATAACAAAAAATGTTATCTCGCGCACCTATGACGAACACTATACACTCAACATTATCTCTAAACAAATCAAACAACTCACGCGTTCGCTCTCATGCTTTTATTAACAATCCAAAATCGAGCTCAATCGTTCAAAAACATCGCACCAGTACGCATAAAAATCTTCTTCAACAGTCGAACTCTTTACAGGTCGACGTTGATATGAAAACAGAAAATAACTCATCGCAGCAGCAGCAGCAGCAATCAATCGAAGTGTTCGGGAATCGAATAGGGAAATCGGGAGAATACCCAGCAGTACCGAAAGAGAGAGTTTTTTGGGTCGATACGCTAGAAATGCTCGAGAAATTAATCGAAGAAATCGATCGAGTTAGTCATTTTCGTGATGATGATGAAGATGAAGAGGGTGATGAGGCCGCTATGAAACCGTCAAAAATAGGGGAAAACAAAAAACACAAAGCCGTCATCGGGTTAGATTGCGAATGGAAACCTGGAGATAACACACCCGTTGCACTTTTACAAGTCGCTACTAGAGAGAATGTTTATTTGATAGATATGTTTGCGATGATGACATGTCAAAAAGGAAGTATCGAGAGCGAGAGAGCGTTTGAGGAGAGGTTTTTGAAAGTTTTGTTTGAACGAGAGAATGTGTTGAAACTCGGGTTTGGGTTTGATTACGATATTAAAAGGATGAGGATGTCGTACCCGCAGTTGGAGGAGACGTTTTCGATGGATAGGAGGAATAAAGGGTGGATCGATGTGAGAGAATTGGCGTATGTAGCGGACGCGGTGTCTTCGCATAATAAGAGAAAATATAAGCACCAGAAACGCATTGGATTAGCTGCGTTAACAAAAGATTTGTTGAAATGTACGTTAGATAAGAAGTGTCAAGTGAGCGATTGGTCCTTGCGACCGTTGACGGAGCCGCAGCAAAGATATGCGGCGACGGATGCGTATTCTCTCATTTCTATTTTTGACGCGTGCTTATTTTCTAAAGGAGGATGGAAAAATTCGTTCGACGACGAGATTGAAGAGGATGGAATGAATTTGTTAGACTTTGTTCAGTATGGAGGTGGAAACGAGGGAGTCGATGGAGGTAAATTCATGAAGCGCGTTTCAAAGTCAAAACTTGCAAAAATGGAAAAAGCCGCGTTTCTGAAGAGGCAGAATTCTTCTTCGTTGCGAAACTCGAGAGAAACATCTTTAGATGAAGCAAAAGCAGATATCGTTCGATGTGTGACAGAATGCTTAGGTTTCGGCGTAACCGGTCGCAGAGGTGCGATTGAGTTGTTATCCGAAAATGGTTGTTCTGTTCGATTGCCGAAGAAGACGAACTCCAAAATTGATAAATGGGAAAACGCTTTTGCCATATTTTTAGCGGTAGGAGAACCGAAGAAACAGCAAAGTTTTCGACCATTTAAAGAAGAAGGACAAGATAAAGATATCGTCGTCTGTTTAGACGACGCGGAGAAATTTTTTGGCGAAGACCGAGACGCGTTTCGTAGAGTAAGCGAGTGTAAAAATGGCGATGGAGGTGTTGCTGTGGTGTTGTTTGCGAAACGAGGAACTAAAGGGAAATATGTATTTTGTGGAAGATTAGAAAATAGTAGTGTTGATGTTGATAGTAGTAATAGCGCTAGTAGAGGTAGTGCGTTGAATTTAACGCTAATAGACGGTGGAAAAATGAGAAAATCGGAAAAGTTCCACGAAGTCATCGGCTGCCATTTATAAGTTTGGTATTTGGAAAAACAACAACGATGATTAATTATATTTATGTGACTACTTGATTACTTTTTTGAAATCAAAAAACTAAATTACTCTGTATTATATACGCACACACACACTCTCTCTCTCTCTCTCATAAACCTTTTTAATATATATTCTTATTAATAAATTCTTATAAATGAGTTGGCGTTTTGTAAACCATACTTGCAGTGTCTTGGATATGTTCAACCGGTCTCGCGGATAACTTTCCGTGGTGAGACAAAATTTTCGCGTTGACACCATCTGGAATGGCTCTCCCAGAGGCTTTCCACTTGACGTAGTCTTCTCTTCTGTACTTTGTGAAGCCCCAGTTCGTGGACTGAACGATTTGCTGACGTCCCGGGAACTTGAACTTGGCGCGGCGAAACGCTTCAACCGCCTTTGTTGCGTGCACGTCCTTAGTTCTGATTGATAACATAACTTGTCCGATAGAAATTCTAGCAGCAACGCCTTGCGGCTTACCGAATGCCCCTCTCATACCTTGTTGCAATCTATCCGCGCCAGCGCACGACAACATCTTGTTAATTCTCAAAACGTGAAACGGATGCAAGCGCACTCTCAAGTGAAACGCATCTTTACCAGCATTCTTTACCATGTACTTATTCGCCGCAATACGACCAGCTTCGAGTGATTCCGAGGAGATTTGTTCCTTCTCGAAAGAAACCAAGTGCACGCACGCCGGGAACGCGTCGACCGAGTACTTCTTCATCCCAGCATCGTAGATCCTGATCTTTGGATCTGGAACACCACGGCAATACCGAGACTTTGGGTACGGCTTGTTCTTGATCACGCGATAGCAGCGCGCAGGACCTGTTATTAATAGAGAGAGAAAGAGAAGAGAACATGCGTTAGAATAAAAGTATATATAAAGAAGTGTCTTGTATTTTGTAAACCACATCATCGTCATCAAAATCATCATCATCACCATCATCGAGAAGCGCTTTTTATTCAAGGAGAAAATGAACATAGACCGAACGCGTAAACACAATCACGCGAAGCATAAACGCTCTCAAACGAGCCATAAACAACCGCACGATTATCCATTCAACACAAATAACCATTCTTTTCTGCGTGTTCTAAACCGTTCACGGTCATCTCGCGATTTACAAAACCACATCATCATCATCCACGCTAGGACTTTCCTCTCCTTTACTTTTGCTCATCTCCCTCTGTCGCGAAAATCAACGACAACGACGCGCGCGCTTGCAAACTACATCCCTCACTCACTGAAACACGCGCACAGAAAACGATCAAAAAAGAACGAATATAAAATATCTATTAAGAACTATCACTCACGTCTCGCCATTGTTTTATCTTTCGCTTCGCGTCGAACTCTCACGTTTTCCGAATCAAATCTGAGAAAGAGACAGCAGGGAGAGAAAATAAGAAAATCAGAAAAAACACTGCCAGCGCTGTGTTTTGGCCGTCGTGCTCATTTGCCTGTGATTTTTTTTTTGCCCCTGTTTGCCCATGTTTTGAAACGAAATTTCCCCCAAGAAACAAACCAAACAACATCAAACAAATAAAATAAATAGAAAATAGGGAGCGATTTGAATAAAACATGGGAGCGTACGTATCAAAGATGGAATCGTCGCAAGATTTGTTGCCGCCGGCAGCTCAAGCTTTAGCAGTACGTTATGTGTATATATATATTTATTTATATCGATATCCTTTGTTTTGGTTTTGACGTTTCCGTAAAATAATGATCGGATTTTGTTTTCTGTTCCTTCCGCGACGATGAAGATTATTGTTTTCGTGAGCGTGTTTATGTTTTTAGTAGAGTCGTATGTTTTACATGTTTTGGTGTGTTTAAATGAGAAGCAGTGATGATGATGATCGTGATATTAACAATAAATTAATTTGTGATTTTAAACTACGTACGACAGGATAACGAGAATAGTACGACGAAGGAAACGAAGAAAGAACAGGACAGAGCGAAAACGGATTATCAAAACCTCCCATTGCCGTGTAAATACGAAAACTTACAGACCGAGATGTTGATGTCGTTAAAGGCGGATTTCTTCGAAGGCGCTAGGTTCGATTATAACAAACAATTAAATCAAAAGTTTTTTCTCTCGCACGGGTTCTCGCTGACGAATCAAGAGATCCCGGCGGCGAGCGGGCATATTATAAAGATTCCTAGTTCGAGTTACGAGTTCGGCGCGAACGTCGTGGATACGAATTATATGTTGGTCGGGCGAGCGTTTACGGATGGACGCGTGAGCGGGAGGGTTAAGTATGATTTGAGTGAGAACTTGAGCGCGAGGTTGCAAACGAGCAAGGAGAGAGATTACTCGCAAATGATGTTGGACTTAGATATGAAAGGATTAGATTGGCAAGCGCAGTTAAAGTGTGGAAGCGGGGAATTTTATGGCGTGAATTATATTCAATCCGTTTCAGAAAGAGTGGCGCTTGGCGGGGAAGGTTTTTATCTCGGTGCTAATCAAGGCGGGAAATCAGGTGTTGGGTTTGCGGCGAGATATAACGACGATGATGTCATCGCAACCGCGCAAGTGGCTACGACTGGGATGTGCTCTTTGACGTATTGCCAAAAAGTTGGCGAGAAAGCGATGCTTGCGAGTGATTTTTCTTGGAATTGGAACCATCGACAAGCGAGTGGTTCGGTTGGATATGATTACGTTCTGAGACAGTGCAGATTAAGAGGTTCGATCGATAATCAAGGTATTGTCGGTATGTATTTGGAGGAGCGATTGCAAATGGGTCTGAATTTTATACTCTCCGCCCAAATCGATCACGCTTCGAAAAACCATAAGTTTGGCTATGCCGTAACGGTGGGAGAGTAGATTTCAAGTTTGTCTGTTGTGTGTCTCCAACAAAATTCTACCTCTCTACTATAATATATATTAGAAACAATTTTAATATCATACAAAGTTTATAAAAATAAACCAATCTGACTCATACGTGCGTTGTAAATTATACCCAAACCATCTACGATTTCTCTCAGCGTCTTCTTCTTCTCTTTCGGTATCACCAACGATTGCGATGCGTCGCTATACTTTATGACCGAGGAGTCCACAATTTTTGACACCGGTGCAGTTGGCAATAACGCCTGTACTTCTTTCACTAGGATTGACGTTCCAACGAGTTTTTCTAAAGGATCAGTTCGCAAGAGATCTTCACTAATCTGTCCATTTAAAGCCTTTTGTGCGAGTTGCCAGCTAATTCGTGCTGCATAAATCGAATTTCTTGCCAATTCCGTCATCGAAAGACTCAAAGTTTTTGAATTTGCAGTGGTAGTAGTAGTATTCGAAACAGCTGCTTTTCGCATTAAGACTCCATCGTTATTGTTATTATTATTCGCTTTGTTGGTGGTAGAATTTGCATGAAGAAGTGATTGTGCGGCAGCAACGGTAGTCGCACCACCAGTGGGAAGATTTGGTGCGCTCGCTTTAGCGTTTGATATTTGAGCGGCGGCAGGTCTATGCAGGGTTGGAATTTTTGGCGGCTCTGGAATATACGTCAAATCGCGCCATGCATCGCACCCTTTCGTTCGCTCTTTTATCCATTTGGCAATGAAGTTCTCCTCTTCTTTATCGTCTCCTTCTTTTTCTTTGTTATCATCTCCTTCTGGATCTTCTTTTCGAGAAGGCATGAGCTCACCGGCAAAACGTTCGATGGAACTCACGTACGCTACGTACGAGACGTTTCGACCAAGAGGAGGGAATACTTCGTAAGGTTTTTCAGCCATACGGGCGACATTATTCGAATAATTCACCAAATGCGGCGGTCCAGGTTTGTATCTATAAGCTTGCAATAATTGATTATCGCAATGCACTTGCATTGTTGGGCAACGCTTTTCAAACGGTTCTCTATTTAGAGAAGGATCGTGTGCTTTGAAAGTCTCTCTATTCTTCTTTTTCTGTTGGATTTGATATGCTACCGTACTATTGCCTAGCGCGCCGTCGTTTTCATCGTCAGAGTTATCTCGCGAAAAGTCTCCTCCACCTCCGTCGGAAAGGAGTAGTTCGCTTTGAGGTCTCGAAAAATCAAGAGCGACGTCAATCATTGGAAACACCGAGGACATATCAAAGCTGCCGTTGAAGCCTTTCTTTTTTTCCAAACTTTCTATAATTTTCTCGTGAATTAATTTCCTCATCTCTCGCAAGCCTTGCTGTGCAACCTCGTAATAAGGTGAATGAGGTCCGTTATACGATTGACAGTTTGTATACATCAACCGACAATCAGCCTCGAACATTTCCCAAGTAAAATAATGTTTTTTCTCTCGCAAATATTTCCGAATCGTTGCTAAATCCATCGGTCGATCGACCATTTGAAAATACCCCGGAGCTATAGCTTCAGTAACTGGCTCTGCGAAGACTTTCAGTTTATCGAATTTCTGCAGCTTTCTCACAATCTCCTCCATTTGTCCTTTCTTCGGCGGCGGTAACATCTTTGAAGCCAAACTTTGCGATGCGTTCATCTTCATAAAATTATTCGAACCTCCTCCCATAGATGCACCGGCGCCCATCATCATCGAATCATTAGGACCCTTTTTCTTTTTCTTGTTGTTGTTAATGTTATTATTATTATCAATGACTTTCCCTCTTCCGAGCGCCACTGCCATAGCCGCCGGCTTCCCAGTCAACGGTTTTCCTAAAATCGGTTTCAACGAAGACCCCGGCAAAGGTAATGGAACTAACTTATCTTTCGTCGTCCCAAAGAAATCATCCGCTAAACTTCTCGCACCACCACTACTCGGCGGACTCGGAAAGTTAAACTCTGTATCATCGAATATATTAAACGTCGACGCCGTTGGCGTTAGTTGTTGTTGCGTACTACTTTTCTTCTGTTTCTTAGACTCTTTTCCTCCCCCTCCTCCTCCTCCGTGTTTCTTCGCCTGCGCCCCGTTCGCCGTTCCAACGAGCGAACTCAATCCATCCACTAACCCATCCTTATTTTTACCTTTACCATTATTATTACTATTATTATTATTACTAATAGCAACGTTACTATTAACGACCAACCTCTCTCTTTCCTCGCGTTCTTCGTTACATCTCCTATTGAACTCCTGCATGCGTTGCTTCTGCTGTCTCTCTAACAAATCGATCTTCTCCTGTAACTCTCGTTCTTTCAAATCTTCGACGGTCATCGATTGCGTATTCATCGTAATCTTCTGTTTCTTCCGATGATCTTCATCGAATTCTTCATCATCGAATTCTTCTTCGAAATCATCCTCGTCATCGTCGCGCAACGAGCGCTTCCTCTTTTCCGATTTATTCAATTCGCTCGATAACTCATCGCCCTCGTCCGCCCTATTCCTGCGTTGTTGATGATGGTTATGCGTGACCTTGAGCTTGAACGATAACTTCGGGAGCTGCTTCTTCTCTTGCTCGTTGGACATTCTTTTCCACGCTCGTTTTCCCTCCCTTAATTGTCTATGATTACTATCGCGAAGATGTTCTCTTCCTTTCAAGGCTGGTTTTTCGAATCCCTTGAAAAAGGCTGGTTTTTTACTTTTTTTTTTTTTGCAATGATTGGATCTCAAAGCTCTCATTTTTGAGTATTTGAAAGAAAAAGGAGAGCGGAGGTACACGAAACCGAGCGCGCTTAAGAGTGGATGATTACGAGTACGCCTTCGTAGTAAAAAAAGGAACTATAAACGTGCGTTAAATGATGCGTGTCATTTCGTGTAAGTGTGAGTATTCTGGTATAGAACGGCGCCGTGTTTAGGGGTGATGTGATCATCGTCGCCGTCAACGTTTCTTCGAACCTTTTAACATGGCCTCTCTTTCGCGCAAGATCGAGTTCTTCGGTTTCGCCGATGACGTTTTCGATGATTTACTGGAGAACCCAGTGCGTGGTTTTCCTGCGTCGGAAGAGGCGAATTCTTGGTACGTCAGTCCTTGCGCGCCAGAGAGTTTTGCGAGAGATCCGCCAACCGTACGCGTTCTTTTCGCGAGCGCCAAGGCGGAGAGCTTCGCCTTCTTCTGCTTCATTAAGTTTCCTTCTAAATCGTCTTCGTCTACGTCGAGGACTTCTTCGCCTGCTTCTGCTTCACCGGCGTTGAGAGTTTTAGCTAATAAATCTATTTGCGCTTCTTTTGTTGAATACATGAGTTGGATCTTATCGTTTTCGCCGATCAAATCTGGAACTATTTTGAACGCGTAGCCTTGTTGGATCAAAAATTGCTGACGCTTAGTGGAGTAGTACATTTCAGAGGTATCTCTTGAAACGAGGGAGTAAAAGAACGCGTTATGGTCTTCGCTTTCGTTTTTCTTCCCAACCGTTGCCGCTTTTGGACGCAAAATGCGCCCAAGACGCTGCGCTTCTTGTCTCCTCGACCCGGCGTGCGAAGATATTTGGATAATCACGTTTGCTTCTGGAATATCGATTGAGTTATCGCCGACTTTGGAAAGGAAAATCGTATTGATTTCGTTTGAATACTTGAACGCGTGCAAAACGCGCGTACGTTCGGCGTGACTCGTATCGCCGTAAATAAGCGGCCTCTTCAACGCAGTCGCGTACTCTCTCAACGCAAAAATATTATCCGAGAAAACTATAACCTTATCTTTCCGGAAATTTTCGTGATACGTCATTAAGTATTGACAAGCCATGAACTTGTTCGGATTCATGCAATATAAGACCTGCTTCTTCATAGAAAACTTTGGATCGAGATATTTTGCAAAGAATTCTGGCGTCATTTCGCACCAAACTTCGACGCATTGAACGTTTGCAATGTGTCCGTCTCGTTGCAAATCGAGCCAATTTGCTTCGTATAATTTTGGCCCTATGAGAAAATTAAGATGTTCAACTTTATCATCTTCTCTGACTAACGTTGCCGTGAGGCCGAGCTTGCAATGCGCTTTCGTGATGCCAATAACTTTTCGAAACATGGCAGCCGGGACGACGTGCACTTCGTCGAGTAACATTGTTCCCCACTCTCGTCCACGAATGGCGTCGAGAATCTTCGCCGACGCCTCTGAGCGTTTACCTCCCGCAGAAATCATGTTATACGTAGTCACGCAAACGCATGGCAAATTATCTGGTGGGAACGTTTCTTTGTTTTGACTCGTAAATCGAACGATTTCGCGGTCTGTTAAATTTGTCCACAACTTGAACTGGCCAGCCCATTGATCGACACTAACAGATGACGTGCATAAGCACAGACATGATTTCCCAACGCGAACGGCAGCGGCAATCCCTGTAAGTGATTTTCCGGCGCCGCAAGGTAAAACAATAATACCACTTCTCGCGCGACCGTTGCCGAACATTTTCGATAGCGACTTTTCTTGGTAAGGACGAATTTTCGTCATCGGTTTCAAGCGCACGTTCAAGTTCGGGTTGACGGTATCGTTTACAAAATCATACTCCTCGAGAGCAGGAAAGCCGAGGTTTCCTGGTAAACATCTTTGTTTCACTTTTTCCACGTCTAATGGTTTGATTTCGAACGAATGAATAGACCTGGATGGATCATATTCTGGTTTATTCTTCATTATCTCAATTAACTCGTCTTCGGTTTGTTTGTTATCTGTTTTTTTATTATCTTTTTCTTTTTCGCCGCCATTAGCAGTAGTAGCAGCGTTCTGCTGATTTTGTTGCATTTCTGTTTCTTTGTTAATTTGGTCCGTAAGTTTCTCGGCGCCGACTTCTTTCAATCCAAAAGAAGTCTCAAACGCATTCGCCTCGGTTCGATTTTGAGCGTTTGGGTTAACAACTCTGGCGCTTCTTACCACGTCGTCTTTCAATAGTTTTTCTAAAATCTTTACATCTGGCGATTCA
>Ga0115004_10002335_pt1 | contig 15617 bp, 15 predicted proteins | sample ArcticOcean_MG_C_10_FD_88737 | JGI IMG/M metagenome (GOLD analysis project Ga0115004, IMG submission 88737) | Marine microbial communities from western Arctic Ocean - ArcticOcean_MG_CB11_90 | ecosystem: Environmental > Aquatic > Marine > Oceanic | place: Arctic Ocean: Canada Basin | collected...
CAGATTGCTGGCCCAGTCTAAATCTATGCGCTCAATAGTTGACGCCACTCGGCGAGAGCAGTGGCACGGTTTAGCTTGAAATTGGTGCGTGAATAGAGATGACCGTCCTGCAGCCCCTCACAGCCAACATAACCCCGCACCCAGTTCCTGTTGCGCTTTAGCGGACCCAGAGTGGCCAAATGAAAAACTTCAGGGCTGGTTTTGAAGTAGCGGAATGGAGAATGTTTTGTCATCAGAAGACGCTATAAATTAGCCCTGCCCGCTTCAAGCAAGTTTACTCTGACAGTGCCTACTGAGAGCACTTATCCAAATCCTTCAGCGGCGAACCAAACCATTTATTTTAGGAGGATATCCTAAAGTAACGTAAACTATCGATCCCTCTGGGAAACTTGGGTCTGTCATAATTATCGTCATCAAATCTGATCTATAATCCTCTAATATGTACTCAGTGGCATCAGCCCCCAACGCTTGGTTTTCTAAAGCTGAGCCCATAGTTGCGCCAATAACTGCGCCAGCAATGGCTCCAACTGCGCTGTCGGTTGAGCTGTTACCGGTCATCTCACCTAAACGGCTCCCTAAGTTTTGATTGTGGTGCCGGAATTACTCCGATCGGCTTGCGCCACCATGCGCCGTTTCAATCAATACTCGGTCACCGGGTTCGAGTATCTCTCCGCTGACAAATTGGTGATATCGTCGATCCCCGGATTTTTTGATGACATGCATTGCGTTTTTGCCACCCGGAGGCTCGCCCCCTAAGGACCAAACTGGAATACGGGCGCGGGTATAGCCAACCGATAAGTTTGCTTGCCCACGCAACTCATAAAGAACCGACATCCCGTGGCCGCCAGAGAAACCGGACGCTTCCCTCGGTCGTTCGCGCAGCGACTTGTGCACAACCGTTAATCCATATCGAGCCTCGCAAATTTCAACCGGACAATTGAATGTGTCGCCGTGGCTGGTGGAAAACATCGCGCCGACACCGTCGCGTTTGGGTGTGGCCCCCCAACCGCCCATCTGCGGTTCTACCATCGTGAATTTTCGTCCCGTGTCTGGGTGCACCCCGGCAATGACCGTCCCAAAAATCGACGAAAACGTCCCAGCGGGCAGTTTTCCGTCAAGCGCGCGCGCCATGCATTGCCACAACATATCAAAAAGGCGAATTCGCGTCTCAAAGTAGTAGCCTTGCGGCGCACTCGGTCCAGCGTGAAATATTGTGCCTTCGTCAGTCAAAACTTCGAGGGGCGAAAACGAACCCGCATTGGCAAATCGCTCCGGATCGCACAGCGCTTTGAAAATCATCTGGCAGGAAATGATAGCCCCGTCGCGACTGGTGTTATAGGGGGCTGACAATTCCACCGGATTTTTGCGCAGGTCTACCTGAAATTTGTCATCCGTGATTATGATGGCCGCGCGCCAAAATGATCCGTCGTCTTGTTCTTCTTCAATTTCATAGCGTCCATTCGGAAGCTCGCCTAGACCACCTAGCGCACGGGCCCGTCCGGTCGCAAATGCGTCTGAAATGGCAGCCTCAACTGTTTCGCAGCCATATTTCTCAAACTGCAATTTGATTTGTTTTTCTGCACTTTTACTTGCCGCGATCTGGGCCCATAAATCACCACGAACAAAGTCAGGAAGGCGTGAATTGGTTTGAATTATATCGAAAACAGCCTGAATAGGTCTGCCCGCATCGAAAAGCCGAACGGCAGGAAGGCGCAAACCTTCGGCAAATATTTCGCTGACGTCGGTGGCCATTGACCCGGGGACCTTGCCGCCAATATCGCCCCAGTGCCCAATCGATGCGGTCCAGGCAACACAATTTCTCTGAAAAAACACCGGCTTTGCAATAACAACGTCATTTAGATGCGTCACGCCTCCGTGGTTTGGATCATTCGTTATGAATAGATCGCCGTCTTGAATAGTATCGCCGAACTGACCCACGATCCACTGGACCGCCTTGTCCAGCACGCCCACAAAAGATGGAATTCCCGCGCCAGAACTTACCAGCCTGCCTTTCGCATCTGTCACGCCCGTGCCAACGTCCAAGACTTCGTAGATTATCGGGCTCATCGCCGTTTTTCGCAAGACAGCGAACATTTCGTCTGCGGCGTTGTTTAACGCGGCTTGAATGACAGAAAGTGTGAATGGATCATGCATCAAATCACCGTCAAATCGCGGGGCAGATCAGAAAAGATTTCGGGCCCTTCTTCACGCAGAATAACGATATCTTCGAGGCGAATTCCAAATCGACCGGGCAAATAAATCCCCGGTTCAATCGAAAACACCATGCCGGTTTCAAGCACCGTTTCCGATACCGACGTCAAATAGGGCTGTTCGTGAACTTCGACCCCCATCCCATGCCCCGTTCGGTGGACAAAGTATTCCCCGTATCCAGCATCAGCTATGACGTCGCGCGCTGCCGCGTCCACTACCTTTGCTTGAACACCTGGCCGGGCGGCCCGCATCGCGGCTTGGACCGCTGCTTCGACAACTGCATGTACCGCTTCATATCCCTCAGGTGGACGACCGATGACCGCCATGCGGGTGATATCGCTGGAATACCCATTTTGGCCACCGCCAATGTCCATCACAACGGCGTCCCCATCCCGCAAAACCGAGTCGCCGGTTTGATGATGGGGAAACGCACCATTTCCGCCAGCGCCAACGATGCTGAACAGTGGCTTGGCACCAAGATCCGAGAACTTCGACCGGATGACCCCTGCGACATCAAGTTCGCTCATTCCAGCGTGCATTTCCGCCCAACCAGCTTTCATCGCTTGGTCAGCTATCCTCGCGTTTTCCTTCAGGGTTTGGAATTCCGTGTCGTCCTTGCGCATGCGCAGCGCGCCAACCGTTGTGGCGGTAAAGTTTCTTTTGGCATTTGGTCGAGCATCCTGCACAAGGGCAGCGAAATCGGCGCGCATGGTTTCATCGAGCACGACCCGGCAATTGTCGGGGATTTCTAGTTCTCCCAAGAGTTCGCCAAACGCTTGCTCTGGACCAGAGGCATCAGACCATTTGTAAAATGGAAGGTCCGTGTTTGTCCGGGTACCATCCGCGTTCAACGCAGGCATCAGGAACGCAGCGGAGGTTTTGCTAACGCATATCAGACAAGGGCGTTCATCCGCATGTGGATGAAACCCAAGCAGCCATTGCATATGCGCGCCTGGCCCAAGAGCCACCAGATCAACGTTGTTTGCGATCATGGTTTCATGGAGTTTATTTAATCGGGTCATGGGTTCATTCCTTTCATGCGCCAGTTTTGATGACGACCTTGCCGTGGTTTTTTCGTTCACTTTTTAGGTAGCGCCATGCATCAACAAATCCATCCATAGGAAAGATCTTGTCGATGTTTAATTTCAATTTTCCTTCGCTCAATGCACTGTAAACAAATGTTTTTCCACGATGACAGGCCTCTGGATCTTCAACATAGTTGAAAAGGGAATATGGATGAAACCAAAGGCTTCTCTGGATCATTTTTAGAAACGGAGGGTTCGCATAGGTACCTGTAAGTCCACCGTACAAGAACAAGATACCGTTTTTTGCCATGGCACCTGCGTAGCGGTCCATGAAATCTTCGCCGATTGGGTCAAAGGATGCATGTATCCCCAGGCCGTTGGTAACATCGCGTAAAAATCCTTCAATATCGCCACCATCATCTATGAAAACATGATCGGCACCCTGATCCAAAAGGTATTGCCGGTTGGTTTCAGAGCGCGACGTGCTGATTGTGGTGGCCCCGCACATCCGCGCAATTTGTAGGGCGGCGCTGCCCGCCGTGCTGGTCCCGGCAGGGATGAAAATATTGCTCCCAGGCCCTGCCTTGGAAAGCTCCACAATTGGAAAATACGCGGTCAAAAATTGCATCCAAACCGAAGCAGCCTGTACCGGCGACAACCCGTCAGGCACTTTCGTGACAAAGGCCTGATCTATTAGCATGGTCTCTGTCGAAGCGCCCCGCCGATCATAGAAGTAGGGCAAAGTGCAGTATCGGTCACCAATTTCAATGCCGGTAACGCCTGAACCAACTGACTCAACAATACCCGCCGCTTCGACACCAATACGGGCCGGAAACGCCGAAAAGCTGAAAGAATACGCGTCGTTCATCAGGTCTTCGTCGCCCCAATTCAGCGCGAAGGCTTCAACCCGCAAACGGACGTCAGTTGGTCCCGGTTCTTCCCGTTCGCAATCAGCCAAACGAAGGGACTCAAACCCTGAATAGCCGTCGATTACCCATTCGCGTGGCATTACGGTAGCCCCCTAATTTGCTGGAATGACAATTCGCCCACCAAAGGCATTGTCAGTATCGAATGCGCCAATATGCTTGATTTCTTCTTCGGGCGGAGCTTCACACGACCATTTGCGCGAGGGCTTCCAGCCACAGTCCCTTTTTAACAAAGCGCCGTATTCGGCCCGCTTCAATGCCGCAATAGACGGATCAATGACCGGCACTCCAAGTCGGTCCTCGACCGTTTTATAAAACCCAACTTCCATAGTGCATCCAAGGATCAGCGCCTCAGCATAATCTTCTTCAACGGCCCGTCTTCCTGCCTCGAGTAGACTGTTTTTGGTCCGCGTGTGGTCTTCTTGAAATTCAGTGACACCCAGATCAACGTGGTAAAAGTCCGATAATCGATCCCGGTGCCCGCAGTCATTGACCGTTGCTTCCATCTGATTGACCCATTTGCGCCGCCCAACAATGATACCAAACCGGTTGGCCAAACTTGCCGCGATTTCGCATGACGCCACGCATGGTGCTGTCACGATCATTTCACCAGAAATTTCGCGCGCCTCGGCCAATCCAGTGTCATAGAAACACCCTATGGCAAGCGCGTCGAACCCTTCATGTACTGCCGCACGGGTCGCCCGAATGATACCGGCCGTGACCATGCCCTCATAACTTCGATATTCAATATGAGAGAACCGCCCGATTTCATCCGGCAGGGACGTTACATGAACTTCGGTTCCTGGCAGTTTGTAGTCGCGGGCCATATCGGCGAACAGATCATCGTGTCCGGCGCGATGCGCAACGGGACTGAGATACATGATTTTGACCATCGGCATTCTCCTTCTTATGCTTTTACGCCGTAAATTTCTTGCGCGCGTTCTGGGGTCAGTAATTCGTTTTTGATGTCTGCCTTAATCTTTTCCGCGTCGCGTTTTTTCGGGTCGCCATATCCGCCCCCGCACGACGTGATCACGCGGATGACGTCATCTCGGTTGACGGTGAGGCCTGACACGAAAGAATAGCGTTCTTCGCTGCCGTCGGTTTTGATCACCTCGACATAGTTCCCAGATCCTTCCAACCCACCTTCTAGCGCCCATGGTTTGATCTTGGACCGCGTATACCCTGCGGTTAGGAACCCGTTGTCCGTGCGGACCCGGTATTCAAGTTTCAGACCCCGACCTCCCGTGAACTCCCCCTCGCCGCCTTCAGCGGTGTTCAGTTCCATCCGGTCAACGAACAACCCGTTTCGCGCCTCGGATATTTCGGCAGGTGTGTTGTAGGTTTCACCGTGGAAACCCGAGAAAATGCAAGGATTACCATCCCGACCTTCCCATGCGCCCCAACCGCCGATCTGGGGTTCGATAACTGTATACTGACGTCCTGTATCGGGATGAATTCCACCAATAAAAGTACCCGCAATCGTCGAAAAATGCCCCGACGGAAGGCGATTGGGGATATACGGCGCAAGGCAGCGCCAAATAAGGTCGTAAACTCGAACTTCTGTCTCAAAATAGAATCCGATCGCGGCGGGTTCTTGTGCGTGAAAAACAGACCCCTCGCGGGTCAGGACCTTTAACGGTCGAAACGATCCATCGTTGGCCGGGCTTTCGGAGTCCGTGAGAGATTTGAACACCATCTGCGCGCAGACGATTGTACCATCACGGCAGGTATTCGTCGGACCATTATCCTGATCAGGATTATCACGCAAATCAACGATAAATTCATCGTCTGTGATGGTTATCTTGGCGTTATAGATCCGGCCATCGTCTTGTTCTTCGCTAAGCTCAAATGTCCCTTTCGGAAGGTTCTTCAACTCGGCTTTCGCCGTTGCCTCGCCAAATTCCATGAAACTGACCATGGCCTTTTTGAAAGTACCCGCACCATATTTTGTCGCCAGTTCCTCAAGCCTTTTCGCCCCAACACGAACAGAAGATATCGCAGCCCAAACATCGCCAAGCAAGAAATCAGGCATGCGCGAATTGACCGTGATGATATCCATCACCGCTTGTTCGGTTTTGCCTGCGCGGATCAATTTCACCCCCGGCAAACGTAAGCCCTCCTGAAAAATCTCAGTTGCATCGCCGCTAAGGGATCCCGGGGCCATTCCGCCAACGTCAGAGTTATGTGCAATGTTGGCAGTCCATGCTATAATTTCGCCATCGGCGAAAACCGGCATCGCCAGCACCAAATCGTTCAAATGGGTAACGCCGCCGTAGTAGGGATCGTTGACAATAAAGACATCACCGGGACTGATATCGTCAGGCTTATTAAACTTCCGAAGCAAAGCCTGAACCGATTTGTCGAGAACTCCGATAAAGGCTGGAATTCCCGCGCCCGATGATGCAATGCGCCCCTCAGAGTCGGTGATGCCCGTCCCAAGGTCCAACACCTCATAGATGATGCTAGACATAGCCGTTTTTCGCATGGCTGCGAACATTTCATCAGCAGCGGCCTGAAGTGAATTCTGGATGATCTCCAAAGTAATTTGATCATTTTCATATGTCATGTTGCTTCATCCGTTCAATGTGATGTGAATGTTGCGAAATGCGTCGACCGACACCAAGTTACCCGGATGAACAACCACCGTAGATCCACTGTCTTCGACAATCGCAGGGCCGGGAAATTCCATTCCCGGGGACAGCCGATCACCATCATAAATCGTGGCCTCGTGCTTGCCTTCCAATGCATAATCGACGGTGCGTGTACCTTTGATCGCACCGTTCGCATCTGGCCCACCAACCGTTTCAGGACGCATTTCCAGCTTCCCGACTTCGGCTTTGGCCACCAGATGGATACCAACCATCTCGACCGGAGCATCAAGGCGATAGGTGTATTCCCGCTCGTATGTTTCGTGGAAATCGGACGCAATCTTAGACAGGCTTTCATCGCTGATGGCGTCGCCAGACAACAACACTTCTGTCGTATGTTCTTGATTTTGATAACGAAATTTTCCATATCGCTGGAATGTTACTTGGGTCGCGTCAACGCCTTCATCAACAAATGTGCTAAACGCCTGTGCCTCTGTGTCGGCGAATGTTTGTTCGATCTTCGCACTCGCACCTTCGGATAAATCCAACAATTGCGTTACAAAGAAATCTCGCCTTAGGTCAGACATCATCATGCCCCAGGCCGAAAACACCGAGGCCGCGGCGGGTACCACGACTTTTTTAACCTGCAATTCTTGACCTAATGCCACAGCGTGCATGCCACCGCCGCCACCAAAAGCAAGCAAGGTAAAGTCTCGAGTATCGAACCCGCGGTTTAGCGATACGAGTTTGAGGGCGTTGATCATGTTGTTGTTGGCGATCCGGATTATCCCTTCTGCCGCTTGATTTGTTTCGACACCCAGTTTTTCGCCAAGTGCGCGGATGGATTTTTCGGTCGCGGGCATGTCCGCGTCGATCTCGCCGCCACAGAAATAGTCTTTGTTGATCCGTCCAAGCCATAAATTGGCATCTGTTGTGGTCGCCTCAATCCCACCTTTTCCATAGGCCGCCGGACCCGGTATTGCGCCAGCAGATTGTGGTCCAACGTGAAGTTTTCCAAAGTCATCGACCCACGCGATTGATCCACCACCATTGCCAATCTCGACTAAATCAACCACAGGCACCATGATCGGGTACCCCGCAGTTTTGCGGGATCGTTCGATCCAGTAATCGGTCATAATCCGGACTTCGCCGTTTTCTATCAACGAACATTTTGCCGTCGTGCCCCCAATATCCAAAGCAAGCACGTTGGGTTCACCAATCAATTTCCCCAGTTCAGCCGCGCCCCAAAACCCAGATGCTGGACCGCTTTCAACAATCGTGATCGGAGTTTTTGATGTTGCCGCAAGGGAATCCACACCGCAATTGGATTGCATAATAAAGGGGCTGCCTTTGAACCCGCGCGATTTTAGACCAGCATCGAGGTTTTGCAGATACCGCGCGGCGACCGGCTGAATATAGGCCGACAGAACGGCGGTATTGGTGCGTTCGTATTCACGCCATTCCCGCGTAATCTGATGCGATGAAACAACTGAAATTTCGGGCCATAACCGCTGTACTTCGGCCAAGGTTGCAATTTCGTGAGCTGTATTCGCGTAGGAATGCAAAAAACTAATCGCCACGGCCTGAACGCCCTCTTGGCGAAACCCATCCAAAATCTCTGGTAGGCCCGAAAGGTCAAGTGGGGTACGTTCTTCACCCGTGTAAGTCATCCGCCCAGGCAGTTCTTTGCGCAGATGGCGCGATACAAATGGTTCAGGTTTTTCATAGTGAAGATTAAAGAAGTCCGGCCGATTTCCGCGTGCAATTTCAAGCGTATCTCGAAACCCTTCAGTGGTGATCAGGCCAACCTTGACGCCTTTGCGTTCGGTCAACGCATTGATTACAACCGTGGTCCCGTGGGCTAGAAAATCCACAGAAGCGGGGTCGACAGCACCTTTTTCAAGGACTTTGAGAACGCCGGTTTCAAAATTGGGCGGCGTCGTGTCCGACTTGGCTGTGATCACGCGGGACTTTCCGGTGTCAGTATCGGTTTCAAAACAAACTAAATCGGTGAAAGTTCCACCCACATCTGTGGCCACGCGGCGAGTTATGTTACCCATGATCTTCTCCTTGAAGTCGCAAATTTGCTGTAAACAGGAAGGTAAGCGCCCCCGCTGCCTTAAGTGCTTCAGCCGCAGCCACCCGCTCAGGCGTGAAATGTCCGGCGTCGTGCAAACAGTTCAATGTTCCCCGCATCGTTCCGTTTATGACAATCGGAAGGTTCAAACAGCTTTCACACCCCAACGATTGGATCAGCTCAAAGTCCGGGAACACAGCCGCAATTTCATCGATTGTGTTTGCCACGAAGGTTTCATGACGCCCTTCGACGATCTCGCTCCAACTGTTTTGCTGTTGTGGCTTTTCACCCAGTGTTGGATAGGCTTCGGGGTTATTGGTATAGCTACGCCAGGCCACATTACGGGTGCGGTCGACCTCCATCAAAGTAAACAACTTCACACCAATTGTTTCGTCGACCAATTGTTCTAGTGCCCGAAAGGTATGGTTAGGCTGATCGTTAGGACTGGCAATCGCAGCTGTGATATCGGTCAAATTTTTTCTCCTTGGGTCAAAGTGTTTCGCAATTGGATTTCTTCGTCCGCAACAACTGGAACCGCGCCAATCAATTGTCGAGTGTAATCTTGCTGCGGTGCTTCAAATATGTCGGACGTCTTTTCGCATTCGATCAGTTGGCCTTCTTTGAAGACCGCGACCCTGTCTGCAACATTGCGCACAACCGATAGATCATGGGTGATGAAAACATAACTCAGCCCTTTTTCTTGCCGCAGATCATTTAGAAGGCGCAAAACCCGGGCCTGTACCAATACGTCCAGAGCGGACGTGGGTTCGTCTAAAACAACTAGGCGCGACTGGCAGGCCAGAGCGCGGGCAATGGCCACACGTTGGCGTTGACCGCCAGACAGGGTCGCGGGGGGACGTTTGCGAAATTCTGGCGACAATCCAACGTCTTCCAATGCACGTTCAACCAACGCCCATCTTTCGGATTTAGCCCCAATACCGTAAACATCCAGCCCCAGCCGGACCGACGATCCGACCGAGCGTTTGGGATTAAGCGACGACAATGGGTTTTGTTGCACCATTTGGATCGCACGTCGGTGGTCCAATGAGCGTTTTGTAGGCAATGCCTGCCCATCAAACACTATGTCGCCAGCAGATTGCCCAAAAACGCCCAATATCATGTTTGCAAGGGTCGTTTTTCCCGAACCACTTTCCCCGACCACCGCCAGACACTCGTTTGGGAACACATCAAAACTCACATCATGTACGGCATGGACGGTATGATTCTTTGAACCAAACGTCTTGCTGACATTTTTGAGCGACAAAAGCGGGGTCATGCTTGCCCCCCATTGTGAACAACCATCGGCTCAAAAAAGGCGTCATCGGTGTCGGGAATATCTGGAATTCCGCCACCTGTGATCCGTGGTACGGCAGCCAGCAAGGCCTTCGTATAGGCGTGGCCCGGGTTTTTGAACACGGCGCGGGTCGGTCCGGTTTCGACAATTCGTCCGCGGTAAATCACGTAAATTCGATCTGCGAATTCTCGGACGACGCCAAGGTTGTGTGAAATGAACAGAACAGCAGTGCCACTTTGTTCGACCAAATCATGCATAAGATTAAGCGTTTGCGCCTGAACCGTCACATCCAGCGCGGTACCGGGTTCGTCCGCGATCAACAACGAAGGCTGATTAGCCAACGCCATCGCGATGACAACGCGTTGATTCATCCCGCCCGACAATTGGAAAGGAAAGGCGTTTAAGACCCGATCATGATCGTGGATCGACACGGAATTTAAAAGTTCGCCAGCACGGGCGGCAGCCTCGACCTTGCTCAACTTTGGATCTGGACGGCGCAACACTTCGGTGAACTGCGTGCCGATTGTGAACACCGGGTTCAGCGACGAGGTTGGGTCCTGAAAAATCATCGACATCGAGGTGCCCCGAAGGGCGTGCCATTCGTGGGCGCTCAGGCGGTTCAGATTATGACCTTCAAAAAACAAGTCACCTTTGATCTGTGCCGACTTTAGGTCCTGCAACAGACCCTGAACGATCCGCGCCGTTACCGATTTACCAGAGCCACTTTCTCCGACCAAAGCGACCTTTTCACCCGCCTGAATGTTTAGCGATACCCCGTGAAGTACGTCAGTGACGCCCGTGTAACCCCGGAATTTCAAGGTAAGGTCGCGGATATTCAATACGTCGTTCATTGATCCGCCCCCAAAATCTCGCGCAAGGCATCACCGATCAGGTTAAACCCAAAGACCGCGATAAGGATGGCTAACCCGGGGAAAACCGTCAGCCACCAACTGTCGGGGAGGTACCGCGCGCCCTCTGCAACCATACTTCCAAGATCAGGTGTTGGCGGCTGAACACCTAGTCCCAGGAACGACAGTGATGATGCGATGATGATGACAAATCCCATATCCAGCGTCATTTTGGTGATGATTGCGGGCAGGCAGTTGGGAAGGATTTCGCGCAGTGCGATGTGGATGTTTGAAGCACCTATGACCTCGGCGGCCAAAACATATCCCTCTTCTCGTTCCGAGCGGGCGATGTTGTAGACAAGCCGCGCGTACCAAGGCCACCACATGACGGTGACGGCCAACATCGCGTTCATCAAGGTCGGCTCCAGAACACCCATCATTGCAATCGCCAGCACCAGTGGCGGGATCGACAGAAAAACATCCGTCAACCGCATCAAAATGAACTCTACTTTTCCACCCAAATACCCCGCAAACAAACCAACAAATGTTCCAACCGGGGTGGCGATTGCCAACACGACCACTCCAAGGATCAGCGAAATCCGGAACGCATAAATAATTCGGCTGAACAGATCACGCCCGACCAGGTCCGTTCCCATATAATTGCGGCTCGTCGGTCCCTGATTGAAATGCACAAAGTCGACAACGGCACCCCGGTGATCCGGGAATGGCGCAATGAAATCAGCAAAAATAGCAGACAACACAACCAAGGAAACAAGGATCACGCCAAGTAGGGAAAGCGGATTGCGCAGAAGAATGATGATCATGCGCTTCATGTTGAGCCCCGTTGCGAATAACGAATTCGCGGGTTCAAAAGTGCAATCATCAGGTCAACGATCAAATTTACAATCAGAAATGTTGCCGAAATAATCAGGACGGTGCCGATGATGGCGTTTAAATCTTTTCGCAGGATCACCGCCACCCCGTACCGTGATAGCCCCGGCCAAGCGAACACGGCTTCCACCAGAAACGCATTCCCCAACATCGCCGCGAAATCCAGCCCGATAATCGTTAACGACGGTATCATCGACGGCTTGAACGCGAATTTGTTGGCAATGCGTCGGGCGGAAAACCCAAAAGCATGTGCCATTTCAATATAGGGTTTGTCGTATGTTTCGACCATATTCGCGCGGGTCAAACGGGCGGCTTGACCTATGCCTGAAACCGCCAACGCGAATGCGGGCAGGATGATATGGCGAAGCGCGTCCCCGAAGGCCGAAAAGTTTCCGGCCAAAAGTGTATCAATCAGAAGAAAACCGGTAACCCGCGTGATTTCATAAGTATCTGCAATTCGTCCGGCAATCGGGAAAATTGGCAGGTAAAACGCAAACAAAAGCATGAGAATTACGGCCCACACAAAACTGGGGGCAGAAACGCCCAGCAGGGAAACCAGCCGAATAACATGGTCCGGCCAACGGCCCCGATAGCGCGCGGACGCGATGCCAAGCGGCAAGCCGATGCCGACCATCAAGATGCCCGCAAAAATCACAAGTTCCAAAGTTGCCGGTAAAAATTGGGCGATATCCGTAGTCACGGGCCGATTGGTATATAAGGAGATGCCAAGTTCGCCCTTAAGCAAGTCCGCCAGAAAATATCCGTATTGGACAACAATTGAATCGTTTAGGTGAAGTTCCTCACGCAGGTTTGTGACCTGTTCAACCGTCGCATTTGGCCCCAAAGCGATCCGGGCCGGATCACCGGGAATGACCCTTGCGATGCCAAAGATAAGCATCGACACGCCAACCAGCACGATTAGAGAAATACCGAGCCGCCGCGCAAGAAGGTGAAGAACAGGAAGCATGAAAATTCCAAGAAATTGCCGCCGGCCCTCGAAAGGCCCGACGGCTTGGGAGATTGATTACTCAGCGACTTCCATCAAACGGAAACTAAAGCCCATGCCATCCAATCCGAAGGCATGTGCCGGATCACTAAGCGCTGGTGCACTTACCCGAGTGCTTGCCGCGTAAACCGACTGGCGATCAAAACCATAGATCGTCGGCGCAATTTCCATCAAACGCTTATTCAGCATGGTGTATGCTGCTTGGCGCTCCGCTTCGCTGGCGGCCGAACGACCTTCTTCAAGGTACTTATCAACCATTGCGTCGTTCAAGTATTCTGGCGACTGCCAAGTACCCGGTGACGATGAGTGGTACATCCCGTAAAGCAATGTATCGGGATCGCCGGTCACCGCGTTAACGAATAGTTGGCTAATATTTGGAGTGTTTTCTGGCTTTGACACCTGTTCAGCAAACAACGCCCATGGCAGTTTTTTGATATGCGACTTGATGCCAAGGTCGGTGAAGTTTGACTGCATCAGAAGTGCAAATCGTTCTTCTAATGGTACCTCTGCGATCCAGCTAACTTCAAGCTCCATGTCTGCTGCATCGTACTTGCCCGCATCCAAGTATTCCTTTGCTTTGGCCATGTCCTGCATTTGCACCATTGATGCGTCGTTTGCACCGAACATCCCCTTTGGAATAGCCCCGGTTGACGGACTACCCGCCGAAATATCATCCGTGATCGCTATCATTTTAATCGCAGTCGAATAGTCAAACGCCGTTGATAGCGCCAAACGGCAATTGACATCATCCAAGGGAGCTTTGGTCGTGTTCATCTTGAAATAGAACGCGCCAGTCCCGCTTTCTGTCAAAAGCTGTGCGCCATTCTTGGCAAGTGCGGCAATAACCTCCGGTGGCAACCACTGGGACGAAATATCGTGTTCACCGGTCGCAATCAAAGTCCGCACAGTCGCCGCCTCTAAGCCGTAACGCAGACGCACTGTATCTGGTGCTTCACCCGCAATATCCAAGAAGTAATCCGCGTTCTTTTCCATCACGGTTTCGGCTTGTGGGTTGTGCGACTTAACTGTGTAGGCGCCAGTACCCGCACCATTGCCAGACAAAAACGCCTCTCCCCATTCATCATCGCTGGCAGCATTAGCCTCAACGTGCATTTTGTCGACGATTGGCAGACGCACAAGCGATGCTACGAAGGGTGAGTAAGGTGAAGATAAGTTAAATCGAACTGTTGAACCGTCGACGGCTTCAACATTTTCCACTACCCCAAACAAATACGAAAGGCCTGCGCCTAATGCTTTCATGCGTTCAACAGAATAGACAACGTCGTCGGATGTTAGTGAATTCCCACTTTGGAATTTTACGTCACCGCGCAGTTTGAAGGTGAAACTGTTGCCGTCGTTTGACCAGCTTTTGGCCAGATGCGGCGCGTGTCCAGGGCCACCCTGAACGGGCAGGACCAAAGTGTCATAGACATTGAACATCAAAATGCTGTCAGCGAAATCGCTAGCTTTGCCCGGATCAAGTTCGCCAACAGCAACCTCATCTAGCCTTAGAACCCCGCCGGCGTTGGCCGGTGCGATCAGTGATGTTGCCGCTAGCAAACTCGCGACGAGAGCCGTGTTCAATAACTTCATGATTTTCTCCCTTGTTATTGTTTGTTAATTGTTGGTTTTAATCCGCTTGATTTTGGCGGAACTCTTTTTTTGTGAATCGGATCATTGGTGTCTTCGCCAAATACGTCCATCGTGCCACACCACAATAATGAAGAGGCCTGATCCCCGTGGTTCCACGTCGAATGGGTTCGTCTGGAATCGATATGCAAAGAGTCGCCCTGTCGCAGAATCTTGACTTCTCCCTCTACCTCAACCGAGATCTCGCCTTGCAGAACATAGAACAACTCTTCTCCGTCGTGGCTGATGGGTTCATTGCGATAGCCCGGTGGTTCATGAACAATCACTGAGCGAATGGTGCTGCCCGGAAAACTAGCAGATAACCTTTCATAAGAAAGTGCACCGTCAGCCACGCTGTAACTTACGCGATCTGTTTGGCGTGTCGTCCCACTGCCGCTTGCCGGTTGCTCGAGAAACTGCGAAATTGGGCGCCCAAGAACTTGAGCAATTGACCTCAGCGAAGAAAGTGACGGAACGGTAAGCCCGCGCTCAACTTGGGAAATGAACCCAATGGACAGACCCGCGTTGTCGGCCACAAATTGCATCGTCAAGTTCGAGTCTTTGCGGCACAGCCGAAGTTCGTTGCCGAGTTCGACCTCAGGTCGTTGCAAAGATTTGGATTCGGTTTTTTTTAGCATGACTAAATATTTGCGCACCACCGCTCGATCTGTCAAGTTTTTTTAATATTACTAAAAATGGGATCATCACCGCGTAATCTCGGAGGCAAGCCGTCCGTTGTTCATCCCCCGTTCAGCTTTGTGTTATGAACGTAGCGCAAAAGCGTCCTGATCTTTGCGGTTAATACTGAAGTCATCCACCACATTTTCAGCCGTTTCCGGCATGCTATCCACACCGTATTGCACCTTCATCATTGGGTTGATGAAACGCCAGCCTAGAGTTGTATCGCAAACCTCATTAGCCCACGAAAAGGTCTGCGTGGTGCCGCCAGACAAATGCGAACTCGCATCGGATTGCTAGCGCAGCCTAAATCTATGCGCCCAATAATTGACGCCACTCAGCGAGAGCAGCGGCACGGTTCAGCTTGAAATTGATGCGTGAGTAGAGATAGCGTTCCTGCAGGCCGTCACAGCCAACATTCAGCCCCTGTTGCGAATTGGA
>Ga0115004_10002338_pt1 | contig 15614 bp, 8 predicted proteins | sample ArcticOcean_MG_C_10_FD_88737 | JGI IMG/M metagenome (GOLD analysis project Ga0115004, IMG submission 88737) | Marine microbial communities from western Arctic Ocean - ArcticOcean_MG_CB11_90 | ecosystem: Environmental > Aquatic > Marine > Oceanic | place: Arctic Ocean: Canada Basin | collected...
CGTGGTTGAATTCGTTCCAAGGCCACTTCGTTCTCGCGAGATCCTCTCTGCCCTTTCTCGCGCATTACTGTGGTGCCACGAGAGATTTTTTTGCTTTCTTCTTGTCGCTCATAAAAGTGGCGTGGTTGAATTCGTTCAAAGGCCACTTCTTTCTCGCGAGATCCTCTCTGTCCCTTCTCGCCTTTATTTTATCAAGCAGGTTGTAACCTTTATTGCAAATCGAACACACTCCCGCACATATGCCTTTGTCGATCTTGTGGTCAACGCCATCAAACAAACACCCGCCATTGAAGCACGTGAAACCCGGGCACAAGTCGCCTATCTTCGCGTTGTTAGGTTTGTTCGTCGTGCAATCGCTTTCTGGGATCTCACCTATTAAAGGTAACGATTTCAACCGTTCGTTCTCATCTAAGACTTTGTTCAAACCATCTCGATATTCCTTCATCTTCACCAATCTATCCTCACTTAATTCATTAATCTTATCGATCTCATCATCTTTCTCTTTTAATTCTTTTTGGACTGTTGTTAATAAGTCGTTGAACCTCGATCCAAGACGCTCTAATTGATCAATAAGAGCATCGCGACCATCAGTGTAAGTTCTCGGGCGTTTCCATCTAAGAACGAAAGAGCTCATGTTTTATATCAATGGAAAGAGGAAGAGTACATGACTCGTTTCAGAACAAGAAATTTAAGATCTCGATTACGTTTATGTGCACTTACGCATGCGTGGTGTGCGTCATAAAAATGATATTTTATGAAAAGTATATAGGGGAATCACCAGATGAGGTTCGTCAAAAAAGGGAACTTAATTAACAAACGCGAGAGAGAACACACGTCGGCATCGAAAGACTTAACGAATAAGACGACAACGAGCGAGAGCGCGATTGAAAGATGAGATCAGGTTTCTTAAACGCGAAGAAGGAGCAGAAGAAGCAGCGGCGATCAAAGGTCAAAGAAGTGGAAGAAGATCTAGATCTAGATCCAAGTTAAAACATGGATTTATACTAACGTAATGAGTTTGATCCTGGCTCAGAATGAACGCTAGCGATAAGCTTAACACATGCAAGTTGAATGTTGCGGCGCAGATCGGATCACTTTTTTTCAAAGCGCGTTTAAGTATCCAATCGCAAGGCGCGGCGAAAGAGCGTTCGCGTTTGTGGAGGTTCGTATGCGATGAAGGAGGAGTCTGTCAACACTTGTTCGAATTCGAGATCTTGACTAAATTGAATCCGACCGACGGGAAGTTCCTGTACTCAACGAACACGGAGAGTCGTCGAGCGATTAAGAGGGCGAATTACGGGCCTTTACAGGCGAGTTATTTCGTGCGTGAAATGTGTTCTGTATCGACGATGGAGCTGGCGTGGGATAATTACAATTGGAACCTGCGAGGAATTAATTTAATACAACACGTCGTTCGGCCAGGAGGACCGACGCCTTTGGCAGGAGCGGGAGAGACATTTACCTTTGATCAGGAGCATTTCTTTCAACGCGTCGTTTTATCGAGATGTTTAAGATGCGTTAAATGGGCGAGAGAGGTCAAACTGTGCAAATGGGCGAAACACGCCGCGCAAACGGCCGCTGGATCAGGACAGCTCGACGTATTAAAGTATTTGATCGAAGCTGGCGCACCTTTGAGTCGAAAAACGTCGCTGTGTAACAGCGCGGCGTCGTTTTGCGAACTACAACACAGCTCCGAAGAAATCCAACTTCAAATTCTTAAGTACTTACACTCGAAAGGGTTCGTGTTGGATATTCACACGCACGTTTCCGCGGCTTGCTATCGTCCCCTCGAAACGTTAAAATTTATTAACGAGAACCAATGCGAGCTACATCCTGTTCTTCTCACCGAAGCGGCAGAGGCCGGGAGACTCGACAGTTTGCAATACTTAATCGAGAGATATCCGCGCTCCTTGCTCGACTGGGACCGAGCGCGCAACTACACGCAAGAGCAGAGTTGGGACGGAGGTGCTTGCACGGCTGCTTACGAGCGTAACCACATCGAAGTCCTCAAGTATTGCATCGATTGCAAGGCTCCTTTGTGGGAAAAATATAAATCAATCTTAACCGAAGAAGGACGGTTATGAAATATAGTCAAACTACTTCTTCTTTTAAAAAGCGCGCGCGCGCGCGCAAACGCGGACTTTGTTTTATGCAACAAAATAAATAGCAAAGCGCTCTCGCGATCATCATCGGCATCGAAGAAGATCGAAGTGTTCTGTACGCATACATTAAAGTCAGTTCGTTCGCTTTTTTTGCGCGATCTTAATCATTGCAGAGTAGAGTTTTTAAAAATACACTTTTCATCGTTTAGTTCACACATCGGAACAACGTTAAGCAGTGCACACAAAAATCCGCCGCCGAAAAACGGGACAAAAAGCGGTTTACTATCAACCTCTTTTCAATGATCCGCGTCGAAATGCGTAAAGATGCAAACGCGAACGCAATGAAACGAAAACGCGCAACGAACGCAAATTCATCGCTCATGAATCAGTCCTTGGAAGGATTCGTTGAAAAAAAGTACCGAATCTCGTGCCCGATCCATCCCTCGAAACTCTCGAATCAGTTAGTAGCCGTGAAGGAACAGCTGGACAGTAAACTTCTCAGACATCACGACGGCTTCGAAGGCGTCCTCGCGAAGTATAAAAGGCTGAGAATATTCACTGCCGAGGAAGAGATATTAACGCAGTCCGCCTACGTCAAGGTCAGGGCCGAAGTAGTGGCCAAGGTGTTCAAGCCAGAGGTTGGGGATTTTTTATTCGGTGTAGTGAACAAGTGCGGGAGAGACCACGTCGGAGCGATCGTCGGGGGAATGTTTAATTGTTCGATTCCTATACAGAATTTTAAGGAGAATATGATGTTCGATGAAGGTTTAGGTCAATGGGAGATCATTGATGATAACGATTTCGGTTTGGATGATGATCGTTTACTCGAGGGAGATTTGATTAGTTGTACGAAGATTATAAACGTCGGGACGAAGTGTAGGTTTATGGTCGAACGCGTGAATAGAGAGGACGATCGAGTCGTGTTATTAATTGGGAGTTTAATACCTGAAGGGACTGGACCTGTTGAGATTAGGAAAAAGAGTAGTAATGATGATAATGATGATAATGATGGTAATGATAATGGCGTTGGAGACGACGACGACGACGAAGCGGCGGCGGCCAATCATAAGAAGAAGAAGGAGAAGAAAGAGAAGAAGGAGAAGAAGGAGAAGAAAGAGAAGAAGGAGAAGAAGGAGAAGAAGGAGAAGAAGGAGAAGAAAGAGAAGAAGGAGAAGAAGGAGAAGAAGGAGAAGAAGGAGAAGAAGGAGAAGAAGGAGAAGAAGGAGAAGAAGGAGAAGAAGGAGAAGAAGGAGAAGAAAGAAAAGCGTAGCAGAGAAAGTAGTAGCGAGGACGATGAAGAATATGTAATATAATGCGCATCTAGCCTTTAGTAGTAGTAACCTAATAATCTATAATTATCATTTGTGCAATCGCGGAAACGGATGCTCTACAGTTCCATTTATGTAGCAACACCATTGGTGCGTCGTCCTGCCCAAGGCATGGTCGAAAGATAAATTCTCATCTTTGCTCGCGAAACCGACAAAATCACTTCTTTTCGAACCGTGATCGACGAACTGATCGGCAGCGAAATCTCCTAACCCATCTAATACTAACACCGGTTCGTCGTCTAAACCGAGAGAAACTATTTTATTTCGTATTTTTGACTGAAACATTTCGTTATTAAATCCAGTTTTAATTACTAATTTCGCATCACCTTCATCAATTGGCGTTTGCGTTCTTGCAAATCCGGGAAGATGCGGTAATGCGCCGCGCATCGCGCCTTTGCGAGCTTTGCATGCGGATTCTGTTTCGTCTTGCGAACAAATCGCAATGCGCGGCGCGGCATTTTTAAACGGTTCAAAACCGGCGTTCACTCTATTTTCGAAATAAGAAGTCTCGCGAATTGGAACCGGTAAATTCTCAAACGTTCGCGGAAGCGCCCAATGATCTATTGGACAGACGAATGGAATCGTCATCGCGCCCATCGTGCAGTTTGTTAATAAGTTGAAATGTCTGTGACATCCGCATATAAATTGTGGCATAATTAATGCTCGATTAAGCATTTTAGCAATCGCGATAGCATCGCGAACTCTCGCTAGTTGCCATCTGAGACCGTTCATGTGACCAATTGGAATCGTTCCTTTTGGCGTTGAGATGGATTCATTCACGGATTTTTCCAACCATTCCGGGATAGACATTCGAACTACGAGCGTTTTCAAATCGTTGTTGTTGCTCTCAATTGTCGTCGTCAATTTCTGTGTTATATCACCGCCATTCAGTACATCATCCATAACTTTATCGAGGTCATCCACTACAATTTCGTTCTTCGTCTTCTTTTCTTCTTTCATCGTCGAAGATCTTTGATGTTCTTTTAAAAAATATGTTTTTTTATCCGCCCACATTCCTGATTCGCGAAAACGCCAAATTTTCCCTTGAGCTCCGTCGTAGACGTACGTATTATGTACACCGAACGGAATAATCGATCGCTTCGAGTATTCTTTACCCATGAAAAAGACCATTCCGTTTGAAAACAGACTCGTTGGAAGCTTCGCTACTCTTAAAGAACCCGAGGTACCACCGTAGGAATATAAAGGGCGCAAACCTCTTTTGTAATCTTCAGGGAACGCTTCAAAATCGGGCGGATATTTTTCGCAATAATATCCATCTGAAGGAGGACCATTCTTCACGCGCTCGAGCACTTCTTTCATCACTGGTTCGCATAAGCCTTCCTTATCTCTTGGTGAAAAGTCGTCATCCATTACAGTCATGTTTGGTTTCGATGGGTCGTACGTTTTATCTTGTCTTTTGAAATAATTATCCGGGTGCCTATTATCCGCCGTTGGTTTATCAAACTTGCGACACATCGAGCTCTTTTCACCAACGCTTGTTAGTTTCTTACAAAACGCAGGTAAAGATTTACGCTGCAACCATCTCGATCGAACGATTGCATTAAAATGATGTTGATCGTTTGCAAACTGGAGCATTTTTCCAGCTTCCATGCCATGTTTCCAATCTTTAGCAAACCTTACAGACTCTAAAGTCGCTCGTAATAACATTATGCCAGTATTATATTCCGCGAGATATGGCCACGGTAGTTGCGTGAACTCATCGCGCCAGTGTTCCCATTTCTGAAATACCGTCGTCGTTAATTGCGGCAATTTCAATTTACGATGCGCTTCGATTTCTTCTTGATCGATTAAATCTCCGCGGAAATGAAACACGCAATCCGCCGATACCGCAATATCAGATTTACCTAAATTTCCGGTGTTAAAATATGGCATAGGGTTTCTGACCCAAGTTACGTCCGCGTCTGAGATCAATAAATCATAACCATTCAATAAGAACGTTTCGATTATCTGAATCTTTACGTTCATCAAAGCGTAAAAAGATTCCTTCACTTCACGAAATCCTCCAGACAATGAATGCCCTAATTTGCTCTTGTCCAATAAATGCTCGCCAGGGACGCAGGCGAACAAATCATCATCATCATCATTATCATCGTCGATATTATTATTCCTATTCCTATTTGTACTATCACTATTACTCCTCCTTACATTCATCTTTTTCTGTTTCACTAACTCCTCTTCGCACCAGTCATGCAACGCTCTATCTAAACTCACTACGACAATTTTCGGAATCTTTGCTCGAACGCTATACGTCAACCAATTCTCGACCATAGTCAAAAGTTCAACGGTCGCAAACGTAACATGTAAAGGACTCTCGCTCCCGAGTTCAACCCTCTCCATTGTATGTGGCGGAAACTTTCTTCTCAAATCTCTTAAATTCAGAACTTTATCTAAACTCTTGAACCTCTTCTCGCGCTCTCCCGTCATCGATTCGTCGCCGTTATCTAAATCATCCTCGTCGACGTACGGATGCCTACCGACATCGAACAATTCTCGTCTCCTTTTCACCCATATATCTTCCACGTCGTTCTCTACGCTTTTGAACTCTTCTCTATCGATTTCTCGTGGTTCGTCCTGATTTCCTTTGAAAAATCCAAGCCTATTATTACTATTATGATCATTATTAGGTATTCCCTCGGCATCAGTAGAACTAGCGATAGGTTTTGTGAGACTGTTTTTTCTATGAATATCATCAGGCGGCGGTTGCAGAGGAGCAACGGGAGCATTAGGACGTTCGCTCGGGAAATCCGGTGGCATCGGAGAACTTGAGGAAGGTCTTCCCTTAAAATCGTTCTCGATGTTTCCATTCCTATCGAGATTCGAGCTAATCCTGATTTCGATATTTTCATCATCATCATCATCTTCGACACCGCGTTCTTCGCTGCTGCTACTACTACTACTACTACTACTACGCGCGATTTCGTGTGCGATCGTCGCTAAAGACCCAGCTATTTCACCTCGAGCTTCTTCTTCGAGCGCGTGCTTAAATTTTTGAGAGATTTTATAAACGATTAAGATGAGTACGAGCGAGATCCATATCGCGCGTCGTCTTATTTCTTTCCTTCTCGAATTACGAGAACGATCGACCGCAGTCGTCATCATCGTTGCTTTAAGATTCAACGACGACTGACTGACTGACCGCTCATTACTATGCGTGCTTCGATTTGAATCAATCGGTACTCATTCAAATGTTTTAGATTCCGCCTTAAAAACGAATTTGTTCACGGGCCAAGCGAACCGCTCTTTTTCAGATCTATGCGCACGAATAGGTTCAACGCGACGATGCTTGATATTTCACTCGAACGAATCCAAAAACGGAACCGCGGCGCGAGTTTACACATCGAAACAAAGCGCTCTTTCTTTTGAGTCCGTACCGCGCTCGCGTTTACTCTCGCAGTCAAACGAAGAAAATTTAATAACCGTTTTTTTTAAAGAGAAGTGTTCAGATGATGTTGACTGATCACGGTAATATACTATACAAGTAATAATCCTATATATTTTGCCATGCTTACAGTGACACTAAATATCTGAGCTCTTCGATATCGCTCGATAGGTCTTGCTATAGCAGGACTACGAAGATTTCGTGTGTCATAGATAACCTATCGCATATAAGTCTGTACTGAGCGCACGTGAAAAGATGTTTAAAATCCTCCTCCTCGTGTCACATCAGCATCAGGTAGCAGAAATATTCAAAATAAACAACGAGTACTGTTTATTAGGGAATACTAAACTTTAATTGAGAGAGAGAGAGGGAATCGATTTTAAAACAATAATAAATAAGAGCAAACGATGCAATCGCAAAACAAGCAACGCAAGCCGTCGGCGTACATCACGTTCTCCACTCAGAACAGGGACGCCGTGAAACGAGAACTGAACGAACGAGGGAATTCGAAACCATCCATGGGCGATATCGCGAAATTGATTTCGAAGCGTTGGTCGCAGTTAAGTGATCGAGAGAAAAACGATTTTAAACAGAAGATCGATAGGGAGTTTGAGGAGAGGCAGAAGGGTTCGATGAACGCGAAGAACGTTGGAGTGGATGGGTTGATCGATGACCATGATCGAGATTGGGCAGAGAAGGAAGCAACGGAAGGCGTTGGCAGAGAACGAATGGATGAGGAGAACAAACGGAGGAACGAAAAAGCGAACTTGGAGAACGGGTTAACGAAAGACGGGCAACAGTTAGCGTTACCGATCGCCAGAGTGAAGAGGATTATGAAACTGGACAAGTCCGTTAAAGTCGTCGCAGCGGATGCGACGAAGTTAATCACGAAAGCGACTGAGTTGTTTTGCGAGATGTTAACGCAAGCCGCGATCGGGTCGATGAAGCTCGGGAAGAGGAAAACGATTAAATATTTAGACGTCGAACGAGCTGTTTTGAAGAAAGCAAAGTTTGATTTCTTGCACGATCATATTAGTGCCATGAAACCGAAAGAAGGAGTGCCGAAGAAGATTTTGGAGAAGGAATTAGTCGGCGATGGCGAAGACACGGAGAAGGCCGAGGTAAACACGCACGGATCGAGGAAAATGACAGAATTCTTTTCGAAAGGAGCCGTGAAACCAACGGTTGTTAATTTGGTCGATGATAATAATGCGAACAAATAAGAAGCAACGGCAGTAAAATTGTAGTTTTAATAATTCGAAAAATAGTAACACAACATTGTCACACACGCTCACGCACACGACACACGCTTCAGATAAAAAAAGATTAAATACTCATCAAACACTTTTAAGAACAACTCTTGTTTATATTATTATTATATTATTACATTTTGGCAAAAGCTAGATATATCTTTGCACCCAAATCTATTATTTAACTATGGACTATAAAATGTATTGAGAGAGAGAGAGAGAGAGAGTGCGTATAAGAAAAAGAGGCCCGTGGCGCGGAAGCTCTCTTTCCTTCTTATAAATAAAGACACGTCAGAGCCTTCTCTCTTAGCTAACTAAAGTCACCACTCACATGAATGAGCGGGGAGGAAATACACACACACACACACACACACAAAAACGTCAACTACAATAAAAAATCAAGGCAATTCGTCATATACGCCTTCAATTCTTCTGGCGCCGGCGTTTCTGGCGACGTGCGCCCAATACCTCGCCTCTTTTGGATCGGCATTACACCCGTACCCTTCTATCATCATCTGAGAAACCAAAGCGGCTTGATTCGGATCTCCCCGTTTCGCTTGCTTCAACGCTTCCATAAACCACCTGCAACACGCATCTTCCGCGACTTTACTCAACTTCCCTTGATGTAACGGTTCCATCGTCTCGTTCACTGGATACGCTCTCATTGAATGTAAATCCGTATGTACGTCGTTATCGCTCCCATCTTCATCGTCATCATCGTCATCTTCCTCTGACTCATCTGACTCATTAATCATATTGCTATCGTCATTATTCCCATTATTATTATTCTTTTGCGTAGTGGATCGTTTCAACATCCGTTCCTTCTGCGTTTGGTGACAATTATCGCATATATCGTAATCTTCGCAGACGTCGCAGCACCATCGTTTTCTTAATATCGGGATCTCGCCGCATATATCGCACGAGTACTGTAACGATTTTATCCGTATCGATGGTTCGTACATTATATATATATTTCTATTTGTTTATAGAAAAGATTCTTATTCTTATTCTTATTCTAAGGTTTTTGGAAAACGGAGAAGAAGAAACTATCGATGCGTTCGGCTGATTCTGTACAGAACGAGACCTGTTTTACGAGCGCTCAAGTCCTGACTGCACTCAAATCTCCCTCTCTCTCTCTCTCTCTCTCTATTCCTAACAGTGTTTCAGTTCGAGTCACGGTTCCTCGTCGTTTGTTTCGAACTCGTTTCGAATTTGTTTGGGTCTTTCGAAAAGATATCTCCAAAAAGTCAAACAAAGCTAAAAAAGAAGAAAACGGCCATATGAGTGATAGTTTGTTATAAAAGTAAAGGAAAACCACGCGCAAATCTTCGCACGCACGCTTTTCGTGAGAGTAAGAGAGCGAGCGTAAGAAAGAGAGAGTAAGAGCGCGTTTAATTGAGATGAAACGTTTTGCTTATAGAAGAACGCATACCCGCGCGAGTGAGTAGTTTTTTTGTGACTTTAAAATCAGTCCTATTTGATCAGAGGGAGAACTTCGGAAGTAACGCATATTTAAACAATGTCGCTTTTTTTAATGCACGAGAGGAAGAGGTTTTGGTTAACACTTCCTTTAATTCTGTTAGTTTCCTTGCATTTCTTTACGGCAAAAGCGAGCGATTGGGGCAGCAGTCTCGATCGCGCGCGCGTGAACGATCGATCGTTGATGAGTGAGTATTGGTTCACTCGCGCCGAGTGCGAAAAGAACGAGTTCAGATCAAGAACTGATCTGCTCGTGAATTCGAGTATCGCAAAACGGATCGGTAACGGAACCGATTGGGCGAATACGAGTGGCAACAAAAGTACTGGATCGTTTGGAACGCTCGAGCGATTTTTCGCTCAATCTTCTTCTTCTTCTTCTTCTTCGAATGATAGGAATGATCCAACTTCTTCTTATTCAGGAGAAGAGTCCTGGCGGTGCGCGAAAGGAATAGTAGGCGCGCGGTTCTCGTCGACCGAGGCGGATGATTTCATATCAACCGCGAACGAGGACTTTGATGTAGAAGAACAATACATATCGCGCGTTCTTGAAAGCGAGGAGACAACGATGGAATTTTGGATCACGCCTAGTCATACGACAACAAAATCTAACGTCGGTAGTACGAATTTTAATTACGCGCGTTATTTTCCTATCTTTACAATCGCGACTTCGGTGAACGATACGTACAACGTGTATACTGTTAACGCGAGCTCTTGGGATTGTGATTACGAGTATGATTATGCTATTTATTTAGGCACTGATTTTAGCATTCAGATTAGAGCGCGCATACCGCTTCAAATAGATTCATCGTTAGTCGCGCAAACGTGTTCTTTTCCATCGAGCGAAAAAAACGCGTTCATAAACGGATCTTTGAACCATTTTGTTTTCATAGCAACGTACTCATCAGTGAGTTTTGAGAACAAACTCACGATATTCGTGAATGGAACGAAAATAATCGACGACGTTCTGTTTGTTCAAGATTTAAGTAGGAAAAAGTACTCGTTCGCAGAAGCATGGCGTAAAACTTCGAGACCGTATTTTGGCAACGGCATAAATAACAATATCGATACAAATCCATTCAATGATGATTTTAGTGACATTTGGATGAACACCATACACGCGTTTGCTATGTATGACAGAAAATTAGGCGACTTAGAAGTGAAGCAGAACTTTTACTCCGGTTTACCAAACGCAAAGCCGCTCGCGGTGGATAAAAATATTACTGTTTTAGAAGACGCAGTGGAGACAAGAATTGCACTCGAATACACAGACGATGATTATTTCAACGATACTTCTTCTTCTTCTTCTTCTTTGTCTGTGGAGTATACATTCAAGATTGTTTCTTTACCAGAGAACGGTGTTTTAAAAGCAACAAATACACAAAAGACGTTAGTTACCGTGGACGCAGTGCCATTCGAATGTTTTGGGAACGGCGTATTTTTCACTCCCGAACCGAACAAACATTCAAATAACACAACGATCGATAATGATGATGATAATAAGTTAGCAGTCTATGCGAGCTTTGAATTCATAGTGAGAGAGAAATCAACGTTGGAAGAATTTGAAACCGTCGAGTCACTGAACAAAGGCGTCGTTTCGATTTTTGTAGAACCGGTAAACGATGCGCCTTTTGGTATAGAGCACGTCGTCGATTATTATGGACGTGAAATAAAAACGTTCCAGCTCTTGTTTCGCGATGATCTCGATGAAGAAAGCGATTATTATGGGCACGAAATATCAAAGATTGAAGTAACAAAACTTCCCTCAAACGGTGCTATCGTTTCTTATTATTCTGCTGGAGACGAAAACGAGACTCGCACTATTAGTCTTGGCGATATTATAAACGTCACATCTGCAATGTCCTTCTCCTATCGATTACAAAAAAAAGAAGAAGGAGGAGATGCCACTATTATCGATCAATTTGTTCCAATAGTCGACGATGGGAAAGACTATTTAGCCGATTATTTCTCGTATTTTGCATACGATAAATACGACGCAAAATCTGTAAACGAAACGTTGGTCGAGTTTCGCATACAGTCTCCCATTCAATGGATGATGAGTTCTTCCACGGCTGCGGCGAATAGACGTGTCGTAGAAACGAAGGAAAATGCCCAAATTCAGTTTAAATTGGAGGTTTTACGACTCGATTGTCAAGAAAACGTGACCGAAATCATCGTCAAGAGCGTACCGCTGAACGGAACGGTTTCTTTAGTCCTATCTTCAGCTTCCAGCGAAAGTACTTCACCGCCGAGAGATGAAGGTATAGAACACACACTGAAAGAAAACGATGTCATTCACCTCGAACAAGTTCATAGAGTTAAGAACGACAGCGCAGAAGATGAAGAGCAATGCGTTGCGTTTGTGAATGCAATATTTGTTCCAAACGAATATTTTTTTGACTCTCCGAGCGTGGATATTTTCGGCGACAAACTGACGAGCAAGACAACAACTATATTCCCTCTCAACAACAAGTCTTCGCTCTTATTTAGTTCGAGAGATACCGTCGATGGATGGTCGACACTCGATGATTACGAAATATCTTTTACAGTCATTGCGGATGTTCCTCACGCGCCAGCAAAGTTTCAGAACGTTTCTTTCGCAGTTAGCGGCACGGCGTTGTCTTCTTCTTCTTCTCCGTTTTTAATCTCAGTTGATTCGAACGAAACGACGACAAATAATGACGATTTCGTCGTCGTACCAAACGGTGGCTATTTGAAATTATGCAACGCTTTAGAGTACGATGTTTCGCCAGATTTTGATGTTACGTTCGGTGTTGTAGCTTCGGTGAGCTCAATACGTCAGGCGGCAAACGTGAGCGTTTTGTTACCACTAGACTCATCATATGCGATCGCAGAAAACAACAACAACAACAAAAACAACAACGACACATCATTATTATCATCTTCCGTCGTAATAACAAAGTGGTTAAAAACAATGGTAAAAATTGCCGGACCGCCAAGTCAAGTTCGCGATATTTTATTTAACCACGTATTATATAACTTGAAAACAAACGGAAACACGAAACAGACGATGCGCGATACGATTAAAATTAAGCTCGAGTATGGCTACGTTAAAATATTAAACGAGAAGAGGCCGGATTCGGAAAATGCGAAATATGATTGGAAGTCCGACTCGTGCAAAGAGCAAACAACTTCTACGAGTACTGCTTCAACTACTCCGTGCGCCGTTATCGCTTACGTTGATATCGAAGCCGTCGCATATCCAAGCTCGATCTCGTTATTAGCACAAAACAACGACTTTGATCAAAAAAACGTTTCGAATAACTCTTGGTTCATTGCTGGTATAATCCAAGGCGCTATCGCTGGAGTCGTTCTGTTATGCGCACGGAGACTCGCGATGAAACTGTTTGTTAGTTGTCGTCGATCCAGAAATCCAGATCAAGTACGACCTAATGCTGCCGTTACTATAATAGAAAAAAGAAACATAAGAACAATAGCAATGAAAGATGATGCTAAATCGCCGTTCGAGAAGTACATCGAAGCGTTGAAAGATGGTCAATCGGTTAGGCGCGCGGTCTTATCTATTTGAGATTTTACGGCACGCAAACTCGCATACAGTCGTGCAATTAAAAGATGTAAAGTATTATTCTGTACATTTTTCGCTGGCGCGCTCTTCTTCCTGAACTTTCTTCTTCTTCTTCTTCTTCTTCTTTGTAATTCTTCTTTCTATGCGTGCGCGTTTGATGTACATGTTGCTACAATAAGTTCAGACGTCTTTTCACACTTTTGCCTATAAATTTAAACCTACTACATATGCCATAATCTGTTGTGATGGACTGTGCCAGCATTCTGCTGGTCTAATAAAAGTATAAATTATTAAATTTTAGTAGAGTCATTCTTGATTAGATTTTATAGCCATCACGCCCTTCATTATCGTACGCGCTTAAGGCACAAACGAATCAAAAATCAAACAAATAAAAAGGGTTCAAAATGGTCAAGGTTAGTGTTCAACGCGTTCGTTCGTTCGCGTTCTATTAGCTTTGCACGTTCGCGTCTGTACATGAAAGAGCGCGCTTAATATGTTCCAGATTAAAACGGCCCGGATTTTTGAGGCGGCTATGAAATGTGATGGATGCCTTACGCGCAAAGGGGCTTTCTTAATGAGCAACGTTCCGAAGTATTAATTCTCAATGAAGGACCGTGAATGGATCTGAAATGGATTTTATGATTCGTTCGTGAAACCTGTTTGGTTGTTTTATTCGAAGTGTTTGGATTCATGTTAAGCGCGCGCTCCGTTCGGCTTTGGGAATATTATTCTCCCTCGCTGCTGGGTGTTTCTTTTCATTGATAATTTACTCGTACTGACCAGCATTTTTTTCTTCATTTCTAAAACAATAACGAATAATAAAATGAAATAATAGTTTTCTATTGATGACATGCGTCGTCAAATGGACAAAGTCAAGAACATTCGTAACATGTCTGTAATTGCACACGTCGATCACGGTAAATCTACGCTTACGGATTCGTTAGTCGCGGCTGCCGGGATCATCGCGCAAGAAAACGCCGGAGACGCTCGATTAACCGATACGAGACAAGACGAACAAGATCGTTGCATTACGATCAAGTCAACTGGTATCTCTTTGTTTTACAGCATGTCCGACGAAGACTTGGTTCGTATTCCGAAAACTGTCCCGAGAGATGGAAACGATTACTTGATCAACTTGATCGATTCGCCAGGTCACGTCGATTTCTCTTCCGAGGTTACAGCCGCGTTGAGAATTACTGATGGCGCCTTGGTCGTCGTTGATTGCGTCGAAGGCGTGTGCGTGCAAACGGAAACTGTCTTGAGACAAGCGTTGGGTGAGCGTATTAAACCGGTAATGACGGTGAATAAGCTCGACAGATGCTTTTTGGAGCTCATGTTAGATGGCGAAGAAGCGTACCAAAACTTTTGCAGAGTTATCGAAAACGCAAACATTGTCATGGCGACGTACACTGATGAAGCCTTGGGCGACGTCACTGTCTCTCCGGAAAAAGGCACCGTTTGCTTTTCGGCTGGTTTGCACAATTGGGCGTTTACTTTGACCGTATTTGCGAAGATGTACGCCTCCAAGTTTGGCATCGAGCAAGAGCGCATGATGGGCAAGCTCTGGGGCGACAACTTCTTTGATCCGAAGGAGAAGAAGTGGACGACCAAGCACACTGGTGCCAAGACGTGCATGAGAGCGTTCGTTCAATTTTGCTACGAACCAATCAGACGTGTCATTGATGCCGCCATGAACGACAACAAAGACGTGCTGTGGCCAATGCTCGAAAAGTTGCAAGTCAAACAAAAGTTAAAGTCGACTGACTTTGACTTGTTGGGCAAACCGCTCATGAAGAGAGTCATGCAAACATGGTTACCGGCAGATGTTGCATTGCTTGAAATGATTATCTACTATTTGCCGTCGCCAGCCGTCGCGCAAAGATACCGTGTTGATACTTTGTACGAAGGACCGCTCGATGACAAGTACGCCGAAGGTATCCGTACCTGCGATTCCAAAGCTCCGTTGATGTTGTACATCTCCAAGATGATCCCAACTGCGGACAAAGGTCGCTTCTTGGCTTTTGGTCGTGTCTTCTCTGGTACCGTGAGAACGGGCCAAAAAGTCAGAATCTTGGGCCCGCACTTTGTTCCGGGGGAAAAGAAAGATTTGTACGTCAAGGCCATTCAAAGAACCGTCTTGTGCATGGGCCGTCGTCAAGATTCTATCGATGACGTCCCGGCTGGTAACACCGTCGCGTGCGTTGGTTTGGATCAATTCATCCAAAAGAACGCCACGATTACGGGCGAAGAAGATGTTGAGGCGCACACCATCAAGGCTATGAAGTTTTCCGTCTCTCCAGTCGTCCGCGTCGCGGTTGAATGCAAAAACTCTCAAGATTTGCCAAAGTTGGTTGAAGGCTTGAAGAGATTATCGAAGTCTGACCCGATGGTGCAGTGCTCGATCGAAGAGTCGGGCGAACACATTGTTGCCGGTGCCGGTGAATTGCACTTGGAAATTTGCTTGAAAGATTTGCAAGAAGATTTCATGGGCGGTGCGGAGATTCGCATCTC
>Ga0115004_10002344_pt1 | contig 15581 bp, 13 predicted proteins | sample ArcticOcean_MG_C_10_FD_88737 | JGI IMG/M metagenome (GOLD analysis project Ga0115004, IMG submission 88737) | Marine microbial communities from western Arctic Ocean - ArcticOcean_MG_CB11_90 | ecosystem: Environmental > Aquatic > Marine > Oceanic | place: Arctic Ocean: Canada Basin | collected...
ACACGCATATTCACAAACGTGACATTTGAACGGCTTTAATCCATTATGTACGAGCATGTGTGTGTCCAAAGCACTCGGTCTATCAAACCCTTTATCGCAGACGTGACATACACGTCTTTTCGGTCGAACACTCTTTCCATTATTATTACTATTATTAACATTATTAACAATATTATTAATATTACTATTATTTTGTCGTTGCTGATTTCCTTCCGTTGCTCTTATTCGTTCTCGTTCCTCTCTCTCTAAACTCTCTACTCGCGCAGTTAATATCTGTAAAGTGTTATTCTTCAAGTTCCTTATTGGTATTCCTTTCTTCCTAACCATTATCAATTCTTCTTATCCTTCTTATTCTTCTTAGTAATGAATTAATTAATTTACTCGTCACAATCACGCGCTGCTCTCTCTGCTTAAAACAGTAACGAGTAACTTAAGTGTTAGTACGACGCGGCCACAGATCTATTATGCGAGATTTTTAATCGGTATATCGATGATAGCGATTTAGACGCTGATTTTATGAGCGCGTTCGAACGACATAGTTGTCGAAACATTTTGTGTTTAGGGTGTGATAGCCCCTTAATGAGACCTATTTTAAAAAAGAGACAAAACAGACAAGACGGCTAGATATGACAGAACACGACAAACAAACAAACAGACAAACAAGCAAACGGTCATATGTCATAGGAAATCCTCTAACGAGGACAACAAATGAGAGCGGACGATTAAAATTCAGAAAATTACACACTCGGAAGTGGTTGGTCGAGTAGTTAAAAGTGTTGTAGTTTCTGAATTTTAATCGTCCGAATGCTCTAATAGGACTGCTAAACAAACAAACAGACAGGACAGACTGACAGACAAACTGACAGTAGACGTTAATAATAATAAGAACCAAAAAATACCGCAGACCTTCCATAAACACTACACAAATTAGTAAGAACTTATTACTCGTTACGGAAGCGAGAGCGTTGAACATTCCTGGTCTACTTCTTCTATGTAGAGAGACATAAATAAATGCCACCTAAATCGCCCGCGTCGTCGTCGTCGTCATCGTTCGTAACGAACGTAACCTTAGAGTTCCATGAGGAAATAGTCCAAGAATTAATGGAAAAGGATTCGATAGCGGTGATAGCTGAAGGACTCGGGATCGCGACTATTCTCGCGATGTTGATCAGGAAATCGCACGAAAGTGAGTTAGAGAGGATTGGGTGTTCTGCTGATCGATTACTAGCATTGCTCGATAATGGTCTACGTAATGAAGGAGAAGGATTAGGGGATTTTCAGACCACGACGAGGACTGCCGGTAATACTGATGCGAGTAATAGTATTGTTGCTAGTAATCATGAGAAGATGAAAGCGAAAGTAGTGATCATCGTTGGAGCGTCGGAGACTTTAAGAACTGCAACAGTGCGCGAGTTTGAACGGTTATATCCCGAACGCGCTTTGGACGTACCCTTAGACGTCACGGCGGACGTTTCGATGGCGATTAGGAAAAAGAATTACGAGAGAGGGACGCCATGTTTTGTGACTTCGAGAATATTCGCGGTTGATTTGTTAGCGAGGAGATTACCTGCCGAGGACGTTGCAGGGATGATCGTAGCGAACGCGCATAATGTTCAGGATATTTCTGGCGAAGGGTTTTGCGCGAGGTTGTTCAGAGAGAAGAATAGGAGAGGTTTTATGCGAGGTATAACGGACAGGCCGTACGAAGCTTCGAGAGCGTTCGAAGGCGTCGAACGATCGATGAAGTCTTTGTTCGTAAGAAACGTCACGTTCTGGCCAAGGTTTCGTATGAACGTGAAGAGTTGCTTAGATCCGCACGAACCGAACGTCATCGAGTTGAGACAGGAAATGACCGAGGATATGACGAAAATACAACAAGCAATCGTTCAAGTCATGGACCAGTGCATGAGGGAACTCAAAAAGAGCGAGTACGTCGATGTTTCCGAACTTACTGTGCAAAACGGATTATACAAATCATTCGACGCGACTATTTCGAGACAGCTAGATCCTCTGTGGAACATCGTACCGAGGAAAACGAAACAACTCGTAAGAGATTTACGAACGTTAAGAAGACTTGCGGAGTATGTTTTACGTTACGATGCGGCGACATTTTTGAAACATTTAGAGATGTTAAGATCGATTGAGCGATTTGATTCTGTGTGGATGTTCGCAGACGGCGCGGCGGATATTTTCAAACACGCAAAAAATAGAGTTTATAGACTGAAAAGGAAACCGATTGAATTATCGATGAAGAAAAAGGAGGAATTGAAAATGTTAAACATCAAGGAAGAGAAGAAATACGAAACAATTGTCGTACCGACGCTCGAACCGATGCCGAAATGGACCCTTCTCGAGGAAATAATTCAAGAAATACGCCAAGACGCCAAGGAGAAAAAACTATCGAAAGATGACGCTAAGATTGTCGTCGCTGCAAAAGATGAATCTGCCGTAAGATTACTCGAGACATTATTAGCGTTCGGCTCCGATGAAGTTTCAAACAGACGATGGGACGAATATTTGAAATCGAGAGTCGGGAAAGCATCCGCGGCGGCTCAAATCCAAATGCATAATAATAATAATAATAATAATAATAATAATAATAATAATAATTCAGCAGGCGGGCGCGGTCGAGGTGGGAATTTCTATTCGGCATCATACGGTAGAGGTGGAAGAGCGAGCTCGGGGAGAGGCGGTCATCCAGGAATTGGTCGAGGTGGTCGCGCTCAGCCATACAATAATCAATTAGGCACGAACGTATTGGGAACTTCGGATGAAAGAGAAGCGTTGGCAAAGGAAATGAAAAGACGAAATGATGAACGGAAGACGCAACAAAAATTAGAACGATTAGCGAAGAGAGCAGATGTAGACCCCTCTTCGTTAGAATCGACTGAAGAGCAAGATAACGAAAATGATCTAGAAAAGAATTCGAAGAAAAATATTACGGGCGATGATGAAAACGAGACTGAGGAAATCGAAGACGACGAAGTCATTCTCGCTTCGCAAAAGAATAAAAAAGAAGACATTTACGTAACTCCAATCGATGCTCGCGATCCTTCTTTTTTGTCAATAGTGAATCCAACCTATGTCATTGCTTATGATCCAGATGCGGCGTTCATTCGCGAACTAGAAGTATACGCAGCATCGCGTCCAGCGAAAAAGTTGACAGTGTATTTCTTAGTACACGATAACTCGACCGAGGAAGAAAAGTATCTCATGGCCATTAAGCGCGAAACTGCTGCGTTTGAACGCCTAGTGTTGATGAAACAGCACATGGCGATTCCTGAAGAGCAAGAAGGTCGTTTACACGAATTGGATGAAAACATGATGAACGATAGTAAAAATAAACAGAAAGGCAACAGCAACAACATGGAATTGGCGTTGCAACATAAAGAACGCCAATTACAACTTACAAAGCCACTGTTTGCGAACGACGCTTTGGATTTGAAGAAAAAAATGGAAGATGATGCCACGTCAACACGTAAAGCGGGCGGACGCGTAATGAAGCGCCTCACGCTTTTACACGTCGTCGTCGACGTCCGTGAATTCATGTCCACGCTCCCTGCCGTTTTACATCAGTGCGGGTTCACGTTACTACCGGCTACGATTGAAGTTGGCGATTACGTCCTATCTCCCGATATTTGCGTCGAACGTAAAGCGATTCCAGATTTAATTCAATCTTTAAAGACTGGGAGATTATATACGCAAGCCGAGGCGATGTGTAAGCACTACAAGACGCCCATTTTGTTGCTCGAGTTTGATAAAGACAAGGCGTTTGCGCTTCAGCCAAAAGGCGAAATTCCACGTGAAATCTCTAAAGACTCTTTACAAACGAAGTTAACTTTGTTGATTATCAAGTTCCCAAAGCTCAGGATAATTTGGTCTCCAAATCAGCGTTTCACCGCTCGTGTCTTTGCCGGATTGAAGAAAATTGAAGACGAACCGACGATTGAAAAAGCGATGAAAGTTGGCGTTCCGGAAGAGTTCATGAAAGACGAAGACGAAGGAGGCGAAGCAGGTGTTCGTCAAGGTGTCGTAAATCAAGATGCTGTTGATTTTTTAAGACGCTTACCTGGAATTACCGCCGCGAACTATCGAAACGTCATGAACAACTGTTATAACATCGCCGAATTGGGCGATAAGACGTTGCAAGAGTTACAAACGATGCTTGGCGATAATCGCAGAGGAAAAACGCTTTACGATTTTCTTAGGTACGATTTCACACAACACCACGATTCGCCATCAAACATTGGAGATTTACCAAAAGCTCGCGAAATAACTGCGGAAATGAGAAAGAAGATTGCAGAAATAGGAAAAAGGGAAAAAGAGTTGCGAGAAAAAGCAAAACTCGAAAGAGAAGCGAAACAAAAAGTCTTCACCAAAGCAGAGCTCGAAACATTAGACTAGTACTAGTACCAGTAGCATAGAGAAAGATTACATACACTGTATATTAGAAAAAAAAAATGTGTGTGTGTGTGTGTGTGTGTGTGTGTGTATGTGTATTGTATACTATACAATGTGTGTATAATTATCCTATTCTACGTCTAGGCTTAATAGTCCTCTGTCTTCTAAACACTTCTTCGTCTTCGTTCAAAGATCTTTTCTCTCCATTTGCTTCGGCGACGTACGGTTCAGCCGCGTCTTTTCCTAAAGGCGTGACTAACAACCCAAACCCACCAGTAGGCCTTTTCGCCGCTCTCACTCTCCTACTCTCTCTCATTAACGTTCGTCCAATGACACCGGTATTAAAATCCAACCTTTCCTTAAACGTCTTCACTAACTCTCTCTCCTCTCTTTCGGCTAACTTTTCGGAATCAACTTTCGGTTTCGGCGTCCTCAAACTCGCCTCTTCGTGGGTTAAAACTTCAAAAGATGGATACGTCGGCACATCTACGTAATACCGTTCTCCATTCCCGCGTTCACTCGTTCCAAATATGCTCTCGAACCTCGCCTCTAACTCGTAATCGAGCTCTTCTCCTTGCTTAATCCTCTCGTGCTCGCGGCTCTTCAGCGCAAGAATGGCCATAATCCTTTGCTCTCTCACGGCATACATCTTCGCCAACGAATCAACTGAATACGTTTCCGGGTCTTTCTTATTATCCAAGTACATCTTCGTCTTCACTCGATCGCTCAATATCGCGTTCTTCTGCGAAGGATAGTTCTCCGCCGTCTCGTTCCTTGGCGTAAAGTCGCATAACCAGCCCCACGGTTTCCCTCGTTGATACTCCCACGATTGTTTCCTTTGCTCTCTCGTACTATGGCGCATCTGCATCGCTGGTTTGTTCGCATCCTCGACTGCGTTATTTTGATCACTATCAGTATCGTTATTCTCACCAATATCAGTCCGAGCAGTTCGTTCATCTTCATCTGCGGCTTTGGCAGTTGCGGCAGTACTGAAGACGGACCATGATGATTTGGAACGAATCTTCGGCTTCAAAACCAGGTCTTCATTCGCCTTCGACGCTCTCGAGAGCGAGTCCGTTCTCAAGAGCTTCTTCGCGACGGTTCTGAACATCTCTCGATCGACGAGAAATCTCAAGAAATGGTTCAAATCGAGTCAGTTCTATGTTTAACAAAAGTTTAAGTAATGCGCTTCTTTGCACTGTCAAAGCAGCAGGGGCCTCTTTTTTGTGCTGAAAATAATAAACCCTAAACCCTAAACCCAATAATAACAAATAACGCTCACTTTGTTATTCTGAGTTTGTCAGCATAAAAGGCCTTTAAAAGTAGAGATATATATTCCTTTTAATGAATACGTTACCTTCGATAGATGAGGACGTTCCACCGCCTCCGCCTCTGCCTGAAGACGATCAAGAGGACGAGATCGACTTCGTGCGGTTAGCGCAACGAGCGGCTGAAATCGCGCGCGAACAAAGGCTAAGACAGGAAAAGGAATCCTCGAAATCGTTAAAGAGGAAAATGGACGATTTCCAGCAAACGCGAATGACGACTACTAGTACTACTACTACTACTAATAATAATAATAATAATCAAACGATGATACCGCAACCGCCACCGATCGACGTCCCACGCAGAGTACAGCGAGAAGAACTGAAGAGACTAATCAGGGGCGATAGATCGTTCGGGATCGCGTTGAGTTCGTGCTATGAACTCGCGAACAAGAAATACTTCTTCAGTCGAAAGAAACAGAACGGGCACAGGAGCTCGCAATGGGAAACGCCAAAGGCGTTAAAGGGCGGATTACAGAAGAATTTAAGGATATGCCCAGTCAAGGCGACGCTTCTGAGTCGATCGAGGTTACCGAAAGGATGGGTCGAGTTGAAGTGCGCGGTAGATGTAGATACTAGCGCAGTAAAAAGCGATGATTCGAGCAAAACGAGGAAGAACGTAGTAGCAATGACCGAAGAGGCTTCGTATTATTGGAACCCGAGCGATGCAGTCGTGACTTGGCGAAGGCCGAGGCGCGCAAGTGTCGTCGAGGCCGAAATCATTCCATTAGAAGGTTTACAAGATCATGAAGTAGACGACGACGACGACGACGACGACGGAGAAGAAGAACAACAAGAAGAGGAGTAAAATGTAGTATCACAGAGCGTAGCCTTGTTAGCATGAATGTAAACCTATGTACCGACACGAAAACACTTCTGCGCCGAAGAGGATGGATGCGCAAAATCTTTTTAGACCTCTCTCCCTCTTTCTCACAAATAAAATCTCCCCTTCATCAGAAAAAAGTTTTATCTTCTTCTTCGTCTTCTAACTTGCCAGTCGTTCAGGTGTACGAAGTAATTAATAAAGAAGTCTCTCTGCCTCGAACACGGATTGATCGGCGCCAATCAATACGAATCACTGGTTTTTGTTACATTACTGGTAAAATCTGCACTGTGTATCAGTAATAAGTGATGTTTGCAACGACGCGAATGATTGTGTCAACGGCACCTCGAAACGGAACCACCACGATTTCCAAAAGTCAACGAACGAAGAAGAAGAATACGAATAACGAGAATAACGAGAATGAGCATAAAACTCGATTAATCGTGAGAGGAACGAGTGAATCAGAACAACAACAGGCGAGCGAAGGTTTCGATCCGAGAGAATACAGGAGACAATTAGGAAAGTCAAATCAATACACGAGAAAGTTCTTGAACGACCCAGAGGCGAAGAAATCGATGGAAGACGAGGGAATAGGGTATTCTTTAACTGGGCTAGTGGCGAAGATGAAATCGAGTGGATTCACGCACGTAGAGGGCGATGTCACGGTGAGACTTGCTGATTCGTACGGGTTTTGTTGGGGAGTCGAGAGAGCCGTGCAAATGTGCTACGAGGCGAGGAAGCAATATCCGACGGAGAAGATGTGGATTACGAACGAGATTATACATAATCCTACGGTGAACATGCGCTTGAGTGAGATGGGGGTTAATTTCATCGAGGAGAAGGATGGGGTGAAGAATTTCGCGCCAGTCGGTGAGGGCGAGGTTGTCGTCTTGCCAGCGTTTGGGGCATCTATTCATGAAATGAAGTTGTTGGCCGAGAAAGGCGTATCGATCGTCGATACGACTTGCCCGTGGGTATCGAAAGTTTGGAACGCGGTTGATACGCATTCGCGAAAGCAGTTCACGTCGATAATTCATGGGAAGTATGCGCACGAGGAAACAGTCGCCACTGTAAGTTTTGCGAAAACGTACTTGGTCGTTAAAGATATGAAAGAAGCGAGCTGGGTATGCGATTATATCTTGAACGGCACGGCGACAAAGGCTGAATTCATGGAAAAGTTCAAAAACGCGCACTCTGTTGGTTTCGACCCAGAGAAAGATTTGGCCTCAGTCGGTGTTGCGAACCAAACGACTATGCTAAAAGGCGAAACTGAAGCAATTGGGAAATTATTTGAACGCACGATGATGGAGAAACACGGCGTTCAAAACTTGGGCGAACACTATTTAGTCACCGATACAATTTGCGACGCTACGCAAGAGAGACAAGACGCTATTTACAAACTCGTCGACGAAAAGCCAGATATTATGATGATCGTTGGTGGATATAACTCCTCAAACACGCAACATTTACAAGAAATTTCCGAAGACGCCGATATTAAATCTTTCTGGGTCGATACCGCCGATAGAATCGACTCTAAAACGAACAAAATCTCATGGAGAACAAAACATCACGACATGGTGAACACCGAAAACTGGTTACCTGAAGGCAAACTCACAATCGGTATCACGTCCGGGGCGTCTACGCCCGATAAAGTCGTCGAGGACGTTTTAGATGCCATTTTTGCTTCCAAGAACGCGATGAAAGCTAAAAACGCAACAGCCGCGCGATAAATTAATAAATCAGAAAAAAAAGAAGAGAATCACTCGATCGAAATAGAAGAACAAGAAGTTTGTGGTACTAATTAATCAATGCATCAAAGAAAAAATGTAAAATATCTTCTCCACTTCTCGTTACTCTCTCTCTTTGACTGTGTTTTCTAATTCTCCATTTCAACAGGCGCGCGCGCTTTCCCTCCATAATCATAATCATTAACTCGACCTTTTAAACGTAAAAACATACTCTCATCGAACTTCTCAATGACTCACATCAAAGAAGTCCATTACGTCGACATCGTTACAGCCGCAAACGTAGGAAAACCTAGGAAAACCTGTTTATTAGCAGAGTTTTATATCTGCCAGAACGGTATCAGTATCGTCGTGATAATCGATGGCGTCTGTAACAACGGCTTTCAATTCCAAACGTTCATTAATGAATGTGCAAAGACACGCATTACTGTTATCCGATTCGATTATCGAGGACATGGAAGAAGTGACGATGTGCCAATTGGCTGCGAAGGATTGAGTTTGGACGAATGTGCTGACGATGCGAGACGAGTTTTAGAGTATTTTTATGAAAAACACGGTTTGGGAATGAAGAAGAGTGAGAAGAAGGTGACTGTAGTGTGTTATAGTTTAGGAGCGCAAGTAGCTTTGACGTTCGCGAGCGACGAGAGGAATGAGGACGTAGTCAACGGCATCGCATTCGTGAACGGGACGTTCGATCCGGCTTTTCATGGCGTGTTCGGTATAGCTTTGGGTGATTTCGTAGCAAAAAGTTTGAAGAACAGTAAAGTTTTGTTCGCGATCGTTGTCTGTTGGTTACAAGTTCACATGTTCATGTTAAGCTTGTTTCCCTTCCTAAGCTCTGTAATCGCTCGATTCTTCGTCAAATGCGATTCCAAAAGCTTTCGCCAGTTTTGGAAGCACTGTCGACGCGTGCAATGTAAGGCGTACTTATCGCTAGCTCTCGACGCACATGCGAACTCGAAATTAGAAGTCATAGAGTGGTTGGAATCGAAACGAGCAGTGCCGATGTTATGCATTTTCGGGACGGACGATAAATTAGTAAACGTTTCGCGCTCGATCGAGACCGTTAAAGCTTTAGCGCCGTCTACTGAAATCGAAACCGTTCAAGGTGGTTGCCACGCCTTACTCGTACACGAGAAATTTAAACACAAAGTCGCTTTACGTTTAGTCAATTTCTGCTCAAACGCCGCTTTCGATATCGACTCGAAGAGCTTGAATCTAGTCTTAGGATAGTCGCAACTGTAAAGTTGTACGTAAAAAAAGATGTTAAATTAGCAAAATTCGAGCTCTGTTCTTTTGCCTCGCGTCATAAAAATAAAGGTCTTCTTGTTCTCTTGCGCTCCATAATCATCACAATCGATTGAGCTTACATTAAAGAGCACGCGTACACACGCACGCACTTGACAAATAGACGACACTCTCGCTTTTTATATAGTAATATATATATATAAATATAGCATAAACACAGAGTAGTAAAAAAACGGTATCTTGAGGAACCGCGGGGCATTTTATAGTTTTTATATCGCGGCATCAATAAAAAAACAAACACAATTAATTAATTAAGAATGAACCCACAAAGGTTAAGAAACAGCGAAGAAAGGAAACCGCACTTGATATTCTTCCTCTGCTTAACGGCAATATTATTCGCGTTCGGGACAGTTTTAGGACCAGACGGAGCGCTTAGAAATCGAAACAAGATCGGTTCATTCAGTCGTCTAGGAAAATCGGAAGCTTCGAAGAGGCATCCGGCGATGCAGAAATATTCAAAGAAGAACGAATTTGAACGCTTGAAGGAGTATTTTGGGAAATTCGAGGTCAGAGCAGGGAAGAAAATGAATAACGATGAAGCAGAAGTAGAGTCTTCTGAACTGGGAGGACAGAAAACGATCAGCGCGTTTGGGAGATATTGGGATAAACAAGTACAGATGGATAACGTAGTGAGAAGAAATAGAGAAGGCGCGAAGAGGTTATCGGCAGTGATTGACCCGCCGGCGGCGAGTTCGCACGCGAGTTCGTTGTTAGCGTTGCCAAATGGGGATGTTTTGCTTGCGTTCTTTTCTGGTGAAGGCGAAGGCGGCGATGGTGTCGGTATCGCCGTGAGTAAGTTGAAACACGGAGAAACGAAATGGTCAGAGGCGAAGTTCGTGAGTAAGATGAAAGGTCGATCGAATCAAAATCCAGTTCTATTTAGGAATAATGCGAAAAATGATGAGAACGATTCGAATCACGTGAGAATCGTGCACGCTTCGGAAGTTTCGTTTCAAGGTCAAGGGACTTCGGATATGAGGTCTTTGTATTCCACGGACGGTGGCGAGACGTGGTCGAAACCGGAGATTGTCGATCATCAAAACGGAGCGTTTCCAAAAAATTCAGTCATTCGCGCTTTGAATGGGGATTTGCTCTTACCAATGTATTACACTCCAAGCGGTTTCTTCGATCACGCCACGCAATATTCGATGTTACAAAAGTCTTCTGATTTGGGTAAGTCGTGGAAGCCGTTGGTTGAGTTCCCGGGGACAAGAGGAAACCTCGTTCAACCAACTGTCGTTCGATTAAACAATAACGATTTGCTCAGTTTTTTCAGATCGAGAACGGCCGATTTCATTTGGGCCTCGAGATCTACCGACGACGGTAAAACGTGGTCAGATCCAAAACCGACAAAGTTCCCAAATAATAACGCCGGTATTCAAATGATCAAGTTAAGAAATACAAAGCAAGACATTTTGGTTTTAGTGTTTAACAATTGCAACGAAGGTCGTTATCCTCTTTCAATTGCTCTTTCCGAGGACGGAGGTAAGTCATTTAAACAAATCCGCGATCTTGAACCAGACGTGGACTTTGATCACGAATCTGAAAACCGCGAGAAGAGTAATTTTGGCGGGAGCGATGGCGAATATTCCTACCCGTCTATACAAGAAGATGCCAAGCACGACGGGCTTATTCACGTCGCATATACGTTTAGACGTGAAACGATTAAATATTCAGCGTTCATGTTAGATTGGCTTAAAGAAGAATCGGAGGAGGCAAAGACGAGCGGTAAAGTCACCGAAATCGACGATACCTTCAACGATGCCGAGTACATGGATTCGCTTGCTTACAAGAGAAACGATTGGGAGTTTGATCGCAATTCAGACAACGATAAAAATCCAGCGAATCCATATATTTTACATTAATCATCTTTATTGGAACGTATGTATGTGTAGTGTGTGTGTGTGTGTGTATATGCGTTCAAATGTAGTTAGTCTCTCTTGTTTGTATATTCTATTATGTGTCAAGTCACCTTACGGTAAATAAGTAAAAACATACTGTAATCATATTATTTTTAAAGTTCAAGCGCTTTTGCCAACTCGCGGAGTTCTGAAACACTAATGCGCATCTCTACCGATCGTTCACGTTGCTTACATAAGCACCCTCTGTTCCAATGACTTAAGCATCTCGCGTGCGTTTGACCTATTTCGCATTGGCAACGGACAACCGCTGCAAACGGCATAGCTTTACAAACGAAGCAACAATCGTTCGGTCCGTCAACTTCTGGTACATTTTGACACTTAAAAAATGTCAATGGATCTCCCTTTATGAATCCATCGCCTCTTTTCTCGCCATTCAAAATGGATTGCCAATTTTCCAACTCATTTGCGAGCGTCTCGAGATCCGTACGTAATACTCTCGCCATGTGCGCCATCCATTTACCGCGCGACCTCGTCGTTTCAAAGATCGTCTTCAACGATTTAGCCGCCGTGACGACGACGCGGTCGTGTGCGAAAACTGCGTTTCGTTTGCCATTACCTTTGACATAGTTTTGAGAAGCAACTCGTCCCATTTTGATCCAATCGACTGGGGCAAAGTTCACCGCCTCGCCGACGTTGAAGCCGTGCGAAAATCCTGAATGGTACGCTCTCGGAAACGTAATCACAAAATCCCCAGGTCGCTGTACTAATTTAACAATTCTGATGTTATTTTCTATTAATTGTCCTGGTGGGACGAGCACTGTAATGTGATGTAACTTGTCTGGATTCTCTTTAAAAAGTGCTGGGACGGCTGTTTTCGCAATCGCTTCAAACTTTTCGGCGTCTTCGCCTGGAATACCATACCACGTTTTCGCCGCCCCTTTGTGTGAGTAATTAACAGACGCCAAGTAATGATCTTCTACGTGCCAACAAAAAGTCGCGAAAAGCATGCCGCAATACACCCAAGGCGTCGTTAACCCAGGAATGTCATCGTCCACGAATCGTAACATATTATCCGGATGTTTCGCCAACTCGAACATATCCCACGGGTGTTTCTCTTTATCCTCTGGATCGCCCGAGATCCCGGCTGCGAATCCGCTCTCAAATCGTCTCGCATCTACATCGCTCCCATATTCAACAAGTAACTCCCCTTTTTTGTTAATATTCTTCGTCATTAATAAACTCGCGTTCTCCACCTTGGCTTCATTCGGATTCGTCTCCACGATTCTCCAATACTCATCCTCTACTCTTCTCGCATCTTCTTCTGAATCGCCACCAATAACTCCTTCAAAAGCCTCAGCGTGCGCTTCTCTCCAATTCCTCTCGAACTCATCGGCCATTTCCTTATACTTCTCCAACCCGGCAAACGTCCTCCCCGCCGGCATCGCTTCGCCTTGCTGTAACCTATTCACGCATTGATGTTTCGTCTCCATTACCCGATACGTTTGCTCCGAGCAACACGTCTCGTTCCAATTCGCTGCGTACCCTTTCGGCGGTCTTATCTTACATATCCCATACTCTTCCGCTTTTTGTTGTATGGAGCATATGTACGCTATCGGGTCCTCGAATTCCTCCTCGGTCGGGTAATACGTAGGCGCCTCTTTTATTTTTGTCCCATCCGTTCGAGCGTTCTTGATCACCCTGGATGCCTTTAAAGCCTGTTTTCGTTTTCGTTACACGCGCGATATATATTAAGTGATTAAGATTAAGATTGAGATTGAGATTAGCCATCACGAGCACGTTCTTGCAATGTTTCGCATCCATCGCGTGAGTAAAATAAACATCAACGGACGAGTAAGAGAGAGATTAAGAAAACACACACGAATTACAAAAATATCAATCGTTAATTAATGTTTCGCTTTTAAATGCCGGACGAAGAAAGAGGACGAGATAGGTTGCCCTTTGATCATCTTCCTCGAGCTAAAGAAATAAGTCTCACGCACGTCTTGGATCTCGTGCGCCTCGAAATCGTTATCGTAGACATCTTTAGGGGCGCGTCTGATGCGTTTTGATGCGCGCATCGAATGGCTTTGCTCGTTTATTGCGCTCATCACGTGATTTATATAAATGAGGACTTTTGAGTGCGGCTTTAGAACGAACTTTGAACGAAGACGCGAGAAAGCCGAGGATGATTACGAGCGATACGATCGCGAATTATGATTAGTATTGACTTACAAAAATACACTTGCAATGGACGCTATATCTTCCTTTCGTTCTCTTTGAGATCACGGACGTACGCCGCCGACGTAAGCGACGCAGACCAACGCAAAGACGAATAAAATGATGTTCAAGAACAGGTTCGATGGCATCGCTTTCCCTTCTACGCCGCCTAGACCGACGGATTCGTTTAACAGTTTCTTCCTCATCTCTTGCGATATCGCGCCTTTCTGCCCAGGTTTCTTCATCGAAGGCTGCTTTTCCGAGCCAGGGTCGTCGTCGTAAAAGTTCTCCGGGAACTCTCGTTTCGGTTTCGCTGCGGCCGGTAATAAGTCATCTAACGAAGCCATTGTCTCATCCATGGACTTTTTAGACACATCCAACGGGTCAAGATCAAACGAAGAAGAAGAGGAAGAAGAGGAAGAAGACAAACGAGAGTTAGTAAACGAAAGTAAGAGCGCGTGCGTGTAAAGAATATCTACTTTTTCGCACTTAACGATAATTAAAACTAGAAGGAATAAGACGCACGTCACCATCTTTTTTACTTTTCATCGTCATGATGGAAATACTCTCATTCCTCCTCTTATGCATGATTTGGGCATTACTCGTACCACGAGAAGAGGCAGATGAACGTAAACAAGAGCTCGTTCGAGCGCTGTTAGCAGAAGTACTGATGATCGTCAACGCGCTATTAGTGATCATGCCGTGGTCCTTTTTCTCTCTCTCTATCTCTATTCTCACTTTGATTTGAGGAAAACTACGTATAATATCCAAAACTTTCTTTTCTTTGTATCATGAAACCCTAAACCCTACCACGACCGCAATAACTGAGTCAGCATTTCGTGTGATCATCCGATTGCGTTAAAAAAATATCCAGTATAGTACAAAGAAATGACTATTAATGATCACGATCAATTCACTGGCCTGAACCAAGTACACATCGCAGCCGCGGCAGGGGATGTGAAGAGAATCGTCGAGTTAATGGATGACGGTGCCGAGCTCGATATACCGGCGCTCGGGTGAGTTATTATTTATAATCACGTTTTTAGGATCGAAATTGATTTGTAGAGAAAATAACGAATTGCTGAAGGATTTCAATGCAGTGAACGTTTGTCTTGTTTGTTTGTTTGTGTGTTTGTGTGTGTGTGTGTGTGTATGCGTGTGCGCGTGCGTTGTCGTTATTCCGCTTTTTATGGTAGTAATGTAATAATATTGACTCCGAGCACGAATGATATTTTCTCTCAAATAAAATATCACTATTGAAAACAACAGGGAAAACGCTGGCAAAACTGCGGCAATGATCGCAGCAGGCGCAGGACACGTCGATGTCTTGAAAGCAATGCAAAGAGGGCCTTCGATGTTAAACTTGAAATCGGCCGATGGCGGTACGCCAGCGATGTCAGCCGCCGTGCACGGGTACAAGGAAGTTCTCGAATACTTGATCTCGCAAAAAGTCGATTTGAACGCGCAAGATGAAGATGGATGGACCGCGTTGCATTTCGCGGTCATGGCGAACGCGGAGAGCTCAGTGAAGGCTTTATTAGAAGCAGGCGTCAAAACTGATATTAAAAATTCTGATGGCGATACGGCTGAGGCTTTGGCGAAACCAAAAATGCAAAAATTGTTCGGGAAAGGTAAGAGCGGCGGTGGTTTAAAAGGCGTCAAGGAAGGAGGAAAGAAAGCGGGTTGTGTCGTGATGTAATAAACACATATAATGAGAGAGAGAGAAAGAAAGCAAAATTTAAGTAGAAATATATAGATATGATACTCTCCGTTCTTCTTTTGTTTAATACATATAACACGACGATTTAAATATATAACAAGTTATAAAACAATGTTCTTCTATATCAAAAGAAATTTTATTCATCGAGTAAGTTCTTCTTTCCTCCACCATCGTTATTAT
>Ga0115004_10002348_pt1 | contig 15568 bp, 12 predicted proteins | sample ArcticOcean_MG_C_10_FD_88737 | JGI IMG/M metagenome (GOLD analysis project Ga0115004, IMG submission 88737) | Marine microbial communities from western Arctic Ocean - ArcticOcean_MG_CB11_90 | ecosystem: Environmental > Aquatic > Marine > Oceanic | place: Arctic Ocean: Canada Basin | collected...
ACTGGTGGAGGATTTTCGAAGTGACTTAAAAAACAATAATGGGGCGTGTTCTCCGCACGAGCAGAAACGGGTTATATTTGATTATATTCTATTGTGTTTCTTCTTGGGGAATGACTTTATGCCGCACTTCCCCGCGTTAAATATTAGAACTGATGGAATAGCTCGTTTAATTGGGACGTATAAGGACGTTCTGATGTCTAAGAAAGAATATTTGACAGATGGAAAAAATATAATATGGAAGAATTTGCGGAAGTTTATTGGTGCGTTGAGCGAGAATGAGCATTCTTATATTACAACAGAATATGGGAAGAGGCGCAAGCTGAGGCCTCGGTATAATAAAGATAAAGAGGAGGACCGCGTGTTCAACGCACTAATGGACGTGCCGATTAAGGATAGAGGGTGCGAAGAATATATAAATCCCTTTGAAGGAGGGTGGCGAGAGAGATATTACAAAGAATTATTTGGAATAGATATAGATGATACGAGGTGTAAAGAAATATGCAAGAATTATCTGGAAGGGTTAGAATGGACAATGAACTATTATACAACGGGGTGCAAGGATTGGCGATGGACATATAAGTATGAGTATCCCCCGCTGCTGGTTGATTTAGCGAAATATATTCCGTATTTTGACGTGGAGTTGTTAGAGAAGAGAGATAAAAACCCTGTAAAAGATTGGGTGCAGTTATCGTATGTTGTTCCCCGCCCATACCTGGGCCTTTTGCCGAAAGGGTTGGATAAGAGACTATTGGAAGCTCACGATGGCTGGTATGCGACGGATTGCGCGATTAAATGGTCGTTCTGTAGATATTTTTGGGAATCTCACGTGATCTTACCCGATATAGATATCGATAAGCTGGAGATGTTGTAGTGAATATTCTAATATATACCACGCCGATTAACGTATTATCGTTAGATGTATCATATGCTACGATAATATTGGCGTGTGTGAATTGTTTTTGAAGAATTTCAATATTTGAGAATACGTTGTTAATAAACCCGCCACAATTTTTAACACATCCGACTATAATACATTTCTGTTTTCCATCTATTTATAATAGATATATTATTTATATGAGTTTATTAGGTTGCACCAATAGTTGAGATATAATTTAGAATAATTAAATTGATTATTCTCAAATTTATTTTTAAAACAACTAATAGTATTATTCAATAAATCTATATCTATATCTTCCCATTTTTTTACAATTAATACAGGTAAGTCTGCGTATAAATTATCAATATGAGATGTTTTAACTATTGGAATACACCCAAGAATAAGCGCTTCCCAGTTACGATGACAATCAATACCTCCACCGTGCGGGCAAATTGCAAAAGCAAATTGTTTTTGTTTATTCCACGTATCATTTCTGGGTACTTTATTTTTTTCATAGTAAACCAATTCTTTATCAATATTACTATATGCATCTTTGCGGTCATAACCTAGTTTTGTATTCATAGTAAAATGAAAATTAGCATAGCATTTTGTATTACGACTCCAAAAAGGGAGGGAGCCGTCTTTTGTCGTTTGCAACATTTTTTCTTGTTCTTGGCAACTACTAATTGGTCCCCATAATGGTTGTTGTGTTAATGTATGATAATCTAGTCCTATCGGCATCTTAGTTATTTTATTATGTTCCAACGTCATATTTTGGCAAAACCAATGAATTAACCGTTTATCTTGTAATAGATTATTCAGGTCGTTATTACTTAATATTTCATTTGGAATTGTGTCATCACAATCACCCGAAACTAAAATAAAGGGTTTTTTAATTATCGGTAGCATAATCCTAATAAAATGAGGGATTGCTCTACTACATACATATATAGATGGGTTTTTAATATTTGTAATATAATTAGGTTCTAAATATTTATGCAATACTCTGATACTAGAATGTGGATTTTGGGAATGGTAGTCACACGATTTTAGAATACCTCTACTGGAAACATACGCATTATTTTCTTGCATATTATAGTGATTATATATTATTATTTAAATACTAAAGAATAGTATTCTAATATATATTAGAATATAATCTAATATATATTATACAATGCGGGTTAATCTATTGCTGCGGCACCACCAAATGCACAATATGTTTGCAACGTCGAATGGTTATGTCGAAAGACATATGCAACGACAGATGCAAGACAAAAATAAAAGGGTTATGTTTTTAAGAAAACAAAGACAACTCCAGCTTACGCGAGATAAACAGAACCGAGAGAAACAGAACCGATTGAAATACACCCAAAATTCAATCCAGATGAATCTGGGAATACGTGACGCATATATTCCAAATACGAAAAAGGAAATCCATCGACAAATATGTTTATCTAACCTACCTTTTCTCCGAAATATTAAAATTAATAATTTTGGGGATAAGAGTGGTGTAAAAGAAACTGTTTTAATAGAATTTCGCCCTTTGCCACATTTAGAATTTTTATTGAGAAATACAATTATTAAACTAAACGATTGGAATCATACCTTTGTATGTGGAACAAAAAATTACGAGATGGTGAAGAAAATGTGTGAGACCATTCATAAGGATACTGAATCAAAAATAAAGATAATAAAGCTTGATATAGATAATCTGGTTCCCAAGAAATATAGCGATCTGTTAATGACAAAGGATTTTTGGAATAGATTTGTTGGCGAAAAAATTCTTATATACCAAGAAGATACGATGTTATTTCACGGAAATATATCGCCCTTCTTGAAATACGATTATATAGGAGCACCGTGGAAAATCTCCAGCGGTCTTAATAAGAATGGAGTAGGGAACGGTGGATTTTCTCTACGGTCAAAGTCAATAATGATAGAATGCATCGATAAAATAAAGCCTTTTAAGAGTGGTTATATCCCAGAAGATGTATATTTTTCAAGGTCGATGATAGATAATAAGTTAGGGACGGTTGCGCCACACGGCATTGCAAATACGTTTTCGCAGGAGACATTGTCTAGTGCTAATCCGTTGGGAGGGCATTGTTTTTGGCTAGCAGATAATAGAATTGATAATAATTATTATATGAATGCTTATCGATAATGTCTATTAATAGTTCTGTAACCAGTTAATACATATTTTTAATATATTTTAATATGTTATACAATAATGAACCAACGAGGGATAATCCAACATCAACAAATGCAAAATATGTTTACCAATGCCAATGGGTATGTAGAAAGACATAAACATCGACAGGAACAGGTGCAAAAACAGAAGGCTTTTCAGATGCAAAAACAGAAGGCTTTTCAGATGCAAAAACAGAAGGCTTTTCAGATGCAAAAACAGAAGGCTTTGCAGATGCAACGGCAGAAGGTTATGGGGATGCAAATGCGGGGAACGCAGACACAAGCACTTCAAGAGGACGTAGAACAAATATCAAAAGTTCCTTTAGAAAGTAAAGTATTAAAAAATCAAAAATTTAATATATTAATACGCAATACTTATAGACCTACGTATTTTAAAAATTGTATTAATAGTATATTAAGTCAAACATATAACAACTACAATATTATAATGTGTTATGATGATGATAGATGCTTAGAGTATTTAAAGAATTATGAAGAATATGATAATATTATTATATTTAAAGTAAAAACTCCAGACAAAAGTAAAAGTCATTTTTATAATCTTTATATGAATGAATTATTAGATTATGTAAAAGATGATTGGATAATAGGTTTAGATGATGATGCTGTTTTTATGAATAATAATGCACTTTCTACTATATCAAAATATATAGTATCAACAAACGATGTTTTATTTTGGAAATATAAACTAGGAAACCGATTGATATTTCCGAGAAATAAACAAGATATTCATGTAGGTCGTGTTGACACATCTATGTTTTGCTTTCATTCAAAAAATAAAAATAAATCATCATGGTCTTCAATAAGATGCGGAGACTATTATTTCTTATCAAACTTATTAAATAATATAGTATATTCTCACATATTAATTGATCACGTATTAACATCAGCACAAGCAGGAAAAGGGTTGGTTGGAATGAAAGAAAAGGACCCCACTGAACTCAACGCGAACCAAGAAAAAATAAAAAATATTAAAAAGTTGGCAACAGATAATTTGAATAAAATTATTAATATACAAAAAAATATAAATAATGGTCCTACGCACAGGATAATTATAAAAGAAGCAGAAGAAAAGAAAAAAAAATTTATCTCATCTTCGACAAAAATTGGTGTAATTATTACAACCCATGGAGATAATGGGATATTTGTAGATAATTGTATTAAAAAATTTATAGAGATTCTTCCTAAAAACACATATATTGTTCTATTTATTAATGAATCAAATGATCCTATAACATTAAATTTATGTAACAAATATTCTAGTATTACTGTTGTACATAATAAAGATCAACTTGCATCAGGAGGACTCACAGGTACTTGGAACAAGGGGATTGATATGTGTTTTGAAAATAACGCCGACACCATAATATTATCTAATGATGACGTATTTTGCGATAATACAATATATCACATATTATATTCAGCACACCTCAATAAAAACAAACTTAATTATTATGGTCCGGTTTCAAATAAGCCCGGCTGCTGTATGTTAAAAAAAAATAGCACGACGCCTTGTCAGTATAGTGAAAAAGCACTAAATATATTTGATTATGAATTAGATAATAAAGATTTTAAAAATTATTTACTTAATGGATTTTTTTTAGTATTTCCAAAACACGTTTTAATTAAAAATAAATTTAACAATAAACTATATTTTGATCCAAATTATCCATTTGGTTGGAACGAAAATGAATGGGCACGAAGATTTATAAAAAAAAATGGAACTGGTATAGTTGTACCAAAAACATTTATATATCATTTTAAATTTAATTCATGGATGAGTGAAAAAATTAGTGAACGCTTCAAAAACTCCAACCTCCTATAATAAATTATTTAATATATATATATATATATGATATGCTCTATAATTACAATGTTTAAAAATGAACGCCATATTATAAATGAATGGTTAGACCATCATATATCAGTTGGTTTCGATCACATATATCTTATAGATAATATGTCATCAGATAACTATATAATTGATGATAAATTTAAAAAGTTTGTTACTATTTATAAATCAGAAATTAGACAACAAGATGTATATAATAAATATTTACCAACTATTAAAAAAACATCTGATTGGGTTGCGTGTATTGATTTAGATGAATTTTTATATTCAAAAGAATATTCTAATATTAAAAAACTATTATCAGGCATTCCAAATAATATTTCAAGAATAGATATACAAATGAAAAATTTTTGCGTGTCTCATTTTAATAATCAGATAAGTAAAATAGAATCACAAACACACTATATGCCTGATTCAGTTGAACATCCAAAATGTATATCTCGAACAAATAATCTGATTAAACTTAATATACATAATTCTATATCAAAAATTAATAATAGAATTTTATTTAATCATGATTCTCATAAATTATGCATAAACCATTATAGATATCAAAGTATCGAATATTTATATGGTATAAAAGAACAGCGAGGCGGGGGAGTTCACAAAAATAAATATAAAGAACAAAAAGTTTTAAGTGCAGGGTTTAAAACGCAATCAAGTATTGAAGATTTATGGTTAAAAAAAAATTCTTCTACTATAATTAAAAATTGTTATAAAAGAAATGATCCTGGTCCTAATACATCCCTATATAGTAATTCTTCATGGGAACAAAATTCTCCCCATATTATTGCTCATAAAGAAGCACTAGTAAATTCCGCCGTAGGGTAAATAATATCAAAATGAGAAGTAATAATAAGACAAAAATAGATAAAAATAAATGTTAATAAGATAATTAAAAATTTCGAAAAATATAAGTTTAGTGATAATGTAGGGTTAACAGAAACAAAAGTCCTTATCAGAAATAATAAAATTAATGGATTTCAATAATGACTAGAAATTACACATAGATAAAGATACGTTGTATAGAAGTAAATATAATTCGTCATCAATATTATAATGAAAATAGGAATTATTGGAAACGGGTTTGTAGGAAAAGCAACATTTATTCTTGGTTGTAAAGATGTTGAAGTAATAGCATACGATAAAAATCCACAGTGTTGTATACCATTAGGAACAACACTAAAAGATTTAAATACTTGTGATATAGTTTTTATTTCTGTACCAACGCCTATGAAAAAAGACGGATCATGTCATTTAAATATAATTATTAGTGTTATTGATGAACTAACCCAAAATAATTACGAGGGAACCATCGTGTTACGATCAACAGTTCCACCAGGTACTGCTAAACAATTAGGTTGTTGTTTTATGCCAGAATTTTTAACAGAAAAAAAATTTGAAAATGATTTTATAAATAATAAAAAATGGGTTTTTGGAGTCGATGATTCGGATAATACTAGTCATCAAAAAGAAATTTTAACACAGTTAATAAACCTTTCACATACAAATAATAAAATTAAAAATAATACGATAGAATTTATGCCAACCGAAGAAGCGGAAATGGTAAAAATGTTTAGAAATGTATTTCTAGCCAGCAAAGTTTCGATATGCAACGAGTTTGCACAGTATTGTGAAAAAAAAGAAATAAATTATGAAAATGTCAGACGTGTTGCTACAGAAGACGAGCGTATTGGAGAAAAACATAGTATGGTACCTGGTCACGATGGGAAAAAGGGGTTTGGTGGGACATGTTTTCCAAAAGATACTTCTAGTATGCGAAATGAAATGAAAAAAGTGGGAATGACACCCTATATATTAGACGCAGTAATTGAGAGAAATAATACAATAGATAGACCTCATCAGGAGTGGAAGCAAGATGTGGGAAGATCAATAATATAATATTATAAGTATTTACTTATTATAATATTATAGTTCATATACTATTTCGAACTCCTTGTATATTTTTATTAATACATATTATTTAGTTAAATCACACACTAAACTCGTTACATATAATTTGTTATTTCCTTTATTTCTCTCATCATTGTCAGGAGTTCTTTTTATATATCCCTTAGCATAATCTATCTTTTTTGTATGAATTCATCTTCATTTTTCCAATAATGTAAAAAATCTACATTAAACGGAGAGTCTTCTAAAATTGGTTTTAATAAATTATAAGTGGTTAATGTTATGTGTAAGTTATTCCTTGGATCGAATCCTTTTTTTAAACAAAACCTGTCTTTTGGATTCATATAATCTGGAACTGCTAATCTAAACAAACCCCCTGGTTTTAATATTCTATATAATTCTTTTAAACATTTAAAACGCTGACTTTATTAAGTTTGTACTATTTTTTATAAAAATTTTCTAATGTTTTAATAAAACAACTTTGAATATCGTTTATATCTCTATAAACTTCAACATTATCTAATTTATAAATTTCTTGTAAATCTTCGTCTATTATACACTTTAATTTGTATCCACGAGCATAATTTATACTTGAAGTCAATTTGGTGTTGTAATATGTTGGGTGCGTTTTTTTGGAAATTAAAGGTAATATACAATACGCATCTAAAAATTCATTATGGTAATCAATAAAATTTAAGTTATTTTTCAATACTATTTTATTTTTGTGTTTATTTAATTCTTTTGGTAAATGTCCTCTTCCTATTAATTTAATAATAAAATCATATTCATAAGATTGGTCTAAAATTTTATTTAACAAGTTTAAATATCTTCTTCCTTGGTTTAGATTTCCTTGTATTACATAAATAGGAATACTTGATATTTTTTTATCTTTTGAATAAGGTAATACATCAGTATATATATACTGATCTTTGGATAATGGTGATAGAAAATATACATTAGGACTAGTTTTTAACCTTTCTGTTATTTCATGCGATATATACCTTTTTACAGATTTATTATTATTATCTAAATTGTCAAAATCTCGATCATAAATTGTGCAATTTATATAATAATCATAATCTTTAATATTTTTAAATATTATTTTAGGATATTTATTAGTTATATATTCTTTAAAACTATCATTCTTATTTACATATAAATATATATCCATTATTTTTTCACTATCAAATTGAAAATTTCACGATATTTTACTATTACTGATTCAATTATCTCATAGTGATAATTTAAAGTATTTCGGATTAATAATTTTTTCATATATATATATATATATATGAGACAAAATTTTCCTATTTTAACTTTATACTTATGAGTAAAGTCTAATAATGATATATTATCTGAACCATATGTATAATCTCCAGTGATTATTGTCATATAATATTATCCAATTTTTTTTGTAAGTCGCCCATATTATATTATATTAAACCAACATATTAATCCCCTCCAAAAAACTAACCGTAATATCCCATCCTAAGTCTTTTAATTTTTGATTACTTATATAATATCTCTGATCATTGAATGGTCTATCTTCAATATACGTAATCCACTTATCGTAATCAGTTGTTCCGCATATTTTTTCTATAAGCATCTTCGCGACATCCATAATAGAATACTCCATACCTTCGTCGCAGCCAATATTATATATCTCGCCTATCTTTCCCCGTTCTAATATTGTCTGGAATGCCGTTGCCGTATCGTGTGAGTGCAAAAACGCTCTCACGCAACTACCATCTCCTTGTATCGTCACTTTCTCTCCAGCCTTAAGTTGTTGGATAAACCTAGGAATAACCTTTTCGGGATATTGATTCGGACCAAACACATTATTGCCGCGCGAAATCACGATGGGCATACCAAAAGAGTGATTATAGGACTGGGCCATAAGCTCGGCACCTGCTTTCGTCGCCGCGTATGGATTCGTGGGACACAGCACAGAATGTTCTGTTTTGTGCACCTCGCCGACATCCAACATAGACTCACCATACACCTCGTCGGTAGAAACATGAATAAACTTCTTAATCTTTCCATAAAGACGTGTTGCTTCCAGGAGTGTGTGTGTTCCCACAATATTGTCGTTTGTGTATTGAAGCGCGTCTGTAAAAGAATTTTGCACGTGAGACTGTGCAGCAAAGTGAACAACGTGTGTAGGTTGGTGTGATGTGAGAACGTGGGTAACTAAATCCATCGAACACACATTTCCTTTCACAAACGTATACCGTGTGGAATCGCGCCATACCGAATCAACATTTGCCTCGCTCGCACAATAATACATTGCATCGATGTTAATAAGATTAATGTTATCAAATCTCTCCATAATTAGGTTAATAAAGTTTGAACCGATAAATCCACAACCACCCGTTACTAGCAGTGTGGTATCCTTCGTGTTTTCAAAATCCGTTCCTAGTTGAAGTAAAGATACCTCGGTATCCCGATTTTCTGTAACACATTTATTTATTTTGTAATTTTCTAACATTTCCCTCACGCTTTCTTTTATAGGTTTGATTTGGGGGAACATTTTCTCTAATCTACTTGTGTCTAAGAAGTTATTAGAGCGTTCGGATGCGAGTATCTTGGCTTGCTCCTCCAGGGAGAAATTCTCCCACGTAAAATGCGGGTCGACGTGATCACGATACATTTCTAATATTTCATTGTGACTAATGAGACCAGGATTAGTTAAGTTCATCGTTCCAGTGACACTATCTTGCATCATTTTAACGACAAGCGGCAATAACTCAGGCAATACCGACATAGAATTTGGAATAGAGCATATCTTTTTGTAGGTTGTAATTTTTGTGATGAAATTTCTGGGATTATCCTCGTTTGTAATCGGCATACGTATTCTCAGATTAAGGGTGTTACCTCCTATCATCGTAATAAGACGGTCGGTAAAACCTTTGGCGGTGGAATACCCAGACCCGAAAAAGTTTGGTAGACTATTTTCTAAAAATCCAGACTCTTCTTTGCCGAAAGGGTGGTCTTCATCGTACGTAAAGATACACCCCGTTCCTAAATAAGTATAATGAATATTCTGAGAGTTACATAGTATAGCAAGTGATAGTGGAGAGAAAAGATTATCGCGTAAATTATCTTGTAATTTTCCCGGTTGTTCTAAATAATCTATCGTAGAATACTTTTTGCCGCAGATTTCTCCGTGCGTTCTCCCGATAAAAGAAATTACATTGGTGGGCGAAATCCGTTTTAATTCTTCATCGAGCTTATCTGTGTCGTCTACACGAGCGGCACCAATATGATAAGGAATTCCTTGTGAATGTAATATTTCTAAGAACTGCTTACCGATCCAACCTCTAGAACCATAAATGAGAAGTTTCATTATACAATATTATTTTAAAAATAATATTGTTAGACTAACTTAATAAATAATTAAGCAATAAAATTTGTATGAGAACCAATATATTCCGGAAACAAGAATTTTTTATAAATAATTATATTAGCGTTGTTCTTTTTTTTGGCCATTAAGTGATATATTCGGTGTTCGCAATCATATGGCGCCGTTGTATTATTCATCTCAATATTATATGTTTTTTTTATGTAATCCAATTTATCTTTTTTATAATATTTATAATCCATTAAGGACTGATATTTGCAGTCTTTGAAGCTATCTAATTTATAAATACCTAAACCATTAAAAGCAGAATCACATTCTATATATTCTTTTTCCGAATCAGCAATTTTTTTTATTAAATAATTTCTTAATAAATTCAAATATTTACGCGGAGGATTAAGATGCCACGCACTAAATTCGAAGTTGTCTAATGATAGAGCCCAAAAATCATAATAATTCTTATTATTAAATGTTATGCAATCGGCGTCTAAGTCCAAGCTTTTTTTAAAAACATCCACATTTATGGGTTTCGAACATACGTCATCAAAGTCCATCATTATAAATTTATCTATCTTAGGAGAATAACTATAAATATATTGTAATAGCTTATTTCTAGCGTTACATATATTTTGTGTTCTATGCGGCGTAAGCGAATTCTTATTAATTAAAATTTCTATATCTATTGGGCTATGTTTTTTTTGTTTTATTAGTTCAAGTAGCGTTTTATCGGAGGAAGAATCATATGCAACCACAATTTTCTTTACATTAATAATATCGCATATAGTTTTAATATTTTTAAAAACGTGTTTAATGTGCACTTCGCAATTTCTAACACAGCCGGCTATAATAAACTTCATTTATACAAATATACAAATTACATTTAAATTATAATTTTATGAATTAACTCGTTCAAGATTTAAAATGACACGACGATGATAAACCATTTAACTACCAGTAGCACGCACCTTCTACCTTTCCACAATTTTTAGGTCTTTCGGTAGATTTTGGACGTGTCCAGTATTTATTATGATACAATTTAATAATATCAGGGCGGTCCTTTATCCATCTATTTCCAAGTATACCAAAATACATCTGTAAAACTCCCCCGACATATATAGCAGATTTACCTTTTGAATAAATGTGTGCACATATAGGGTTTCCATACCCTCCACAAGATACTAAAGCAATATCAAAACTGTTTAATTTTTTATCGACATTCTGTTTAAAGCGATGCATCTCATACAAAAAATCTTGACTAGGTTCGTCTGCTTGTGTTTGAGGGGGGTTTAAAAATTCAAATGTGCATCCGGGAAAAAGGTCTACACCATTATACAAATGTTCGCGAATAGATAACTGTTCTTTTATTGTTTCGATAAAAGGTGAAACGATTAATAATCGCTTACCTTTTAAAGAATGTGTCCAAGGTTCTGAAAAAATATAATGAAAGATATCAAATGCGGAAATCCAAAATGTGGGCTTATCCTTATATTTATCTAACACATATGGTAGTGAATGAGCAATATGGGAGACGTAGGAACCTTGTGGCTCCCAAGATGCGAAAATATCACACTTTTCAAATGCAGAAAGATAAAGATTAGAATACAGGTCGGCTGTATTGGATAATTGAATGCCGGCGTTGTTTTTCATAGAATATGATATTTGTTGAATATATTGTTTTAGCGAGGTTACATCTTTATGCGGATTTTCATTAATAATGCGTTGGAAAACCGCCGTATTATTTTCAATTCCGGCTATTCTTGGAATAATAAAATTTTTACCTGACTGTATTTTGTCGGAAATATAATTTGATAAATATTTATTATCTTCCAACATTAATGTGGTAAAATTTTTTGACCAAACAGAGAACTGTTGTATCCAAATCCCCAGACTATTGGGAAGGGTATCTATTTCATATGAATAGGGGCAGATCACGCCCCACGGGAGAGGTAGAGTATCCTTTATAGTATAAGAACGTATTTTTGACTCGTGAAAGTGTAGTGTTTTAATGTGTTTCGGGTCGTTTAATATATCATATCCAAGAATGCTCATTAAATAAATAAGTTTGTTATCGCATCCCGGTTTTCCAAATTCAAAATCAAATGTCTTTTCGGAAAATTCTGGAATGTTAAAATTAGAATGTAAAATCCACGTATCTTGGCTATCAAACCTTGGACCAAAAATTTTGGATTTAGAAACATCTTTTGAATTATAATCATATCGAAGTATTGCACCAAATAGTTTATGTGTATGAAAATTGGAGCGTTTTAAATTATTAATAGTTTCCGAAAAAAAGAATATATCAGAGTTTAATAGGATTAAATAGCCGGTTATATCGTTTGTGCGTATATATTGAAATACATCTTGGAACGTAAGACGTTTGCCTATATTTGTTTGGATAATTTTATTTGATTGAATACCTAGTTCTTCGTCGGTATATATACGTTCACACAATAAATGAATATAATCAATATCATCGTTTTCAACATTTTGTTTTAAGCAAAATTTTATCTCGTCGTATCGCTCATCAGTGCTTGGTATAAAAAATTGATTAAATATATGAACATTGTCATCGTTTACTTTGTTATTTATAATTAATTTCTTTGACTTGATAATTAATTTCATTAAATTAATGAGATAAATTGTTTTTATTACAGTTTTATTGCAGTTTTATTATAGTTTATTATAGTTTTATTATAGTTTTATTACAGTATTATTATTAAGAACACCCCCCGCTAAATGGCGTGAGTCCACCATGGTCAAACTGATGCCCCGGTTCAAACCCAGAAACACCAGCAGCACCGCCTGCTCCGCTTGCACCAGCACCAGCACCAGCCCCAGCAGCACCAGCACCAGCACCAGCACCAGCACCAGCACCAGCACCAGCACCAGCGGCACCGCCGTTATTCCTGCACGTAATATTTATATTACCATACCCGTCTTTTGTAGAGGTATATCCCTCTTGAATGGAATATTTCGTCTTGCGTCTAGACATAAATCCCTCTGTTGGCGGTTGGGGGGGTGCCGGCGGTTGGGGGGGTGTCGGCGGTTGGGGGGGGTGGGGTCCCGTCGTCTGTAAGGATTTAGTTGCCGCCGATATTTGTGCGTGTGAAGGGATTACCGTTATTGCCTTATCCAAAACTTTGGAATAGTCTCCGAGAAGACGAGTATATGATTCTTCCATAGATTGCGCGTTCTCAATTTCCCCGGATTGTAATTGCATTTCCTCGGATTGTAATTTAATTTGGTCCCTTTGCGTGTCAATTTCAGCCAACAGGTCTGCATCAACTATCCTGCATTGTTTCTTCACCGCTGCTTCTGTATAATCTTTTTCTTTTTGAATTCTGTCTTTGTCAAAATTTAGCAACTCTTCCGAAGTCATAGGGTCGGTAGGACACTGTCCTCCGTTCGCCATCGAGCTCTCCCGAAGACACAATTGACCCGCCAATGTTATCCTAGCGTTGAGAGCCTCCCTTTTTTGCGTGAGTATGGCTATAGAATTATCATATCTGTCTTTTATCGGCATGATTAAATTATAATTATCCCTCCATCCTTTCGGGTCGGTATTAAGATTACTAGCGTCTTCGATGGCGTACTTCATCCAGCCCTCCTGGTTTCCCCATTTGTCACCAGCCTTCCTATAATTGTCGGCGGTTTTGACATCATCTGTGATTATTTGGAATGAACCCGACCCACCGTCTTTGCTGCCTGCTGCTTTTGCTGCTGCCACTCGCACAACAGCTTTGTCCTTCGCCGCCATACTTGATATTTTCCCAAGGTTATGGTCAATCTTTGTCTTGCTGCCGGAGATGTCGAGAATTCGGGTCGTGATATTATCAATAATGGCTTGGGGGGCGTGGGGGGAGCTATCCGAATAACTTAATCCTTTCAACCATATTTGTGACTGTATATATAGAGTATCTTGTATAGTAGACGAGGCGTCGTATGATAATCCGCCTCCTGCAGCGGCGTTTTTAGAAATTTCCTCTGGCGAAAGTCCATCATAATATTTTCCGCGGCTATCATCGACCCCTTTTCCACAGGAAACGCCTGAAATGTCACCGCACGAGGTGTGGGCGCAGCACCACATAGATTTTGCTTGGTTTACAGGGTCGACACTCGAGCTCGTGCAATGGGTGAGCAGAGGATTATTTGGCCCATCAAAACTTGTCCTATTCTCATTGTACTGTTCTGTCCACGAATGTCCATCCGGTACGGGCAATACGTTTGTTATGCAGCCATTACTGTGCCATTTACTCATGAGTCCTTCGGGAGGCGTTAGTATGACACCACTCATATCTTCGGGTTGAGCCCCCCCCGGGAAATCTAAGTTCATTTTGTTATTGCTCTGGTGCAGCGAGTTGCGCGCGGTAGTGTACCACGTACTATTTGCGAGTTTAATTGAAGCATTTGCCATTGCGATGATGTCCGCAGACGACGGATCGACAGGCTGTCCGTCCGCACTCGCGGTTAAATTCGTCGCTAGGAAAAACCCTACAGCTTTATCTGACTCCACACTACTTAGCGAGTTCGGCGGGAAGTGCTTTTTTGCCCAGTCAATAAATCTGGGGTCTACCAACCCACTCACCGAAAAACAACCTGAGCACGATGCGTCCGCCGAACAGGTTGAAGAGCAACGATTTGCGGCGACCTTGATGGCGTCGTTGTCATCTATTTGTGTCAACCACCCCGAGTCGCCAGAACTAGCTTTAAGAATATTTGGAAAGAAACTAGGTGGGATTTTGGAAGCGTCAGCGAACGCATTCTCACTGGGAACGGGGTAGGTAGAAAATACATCGTCGGCTGTCCCCAGGATTTCATAATCAACGGGGAGCCCACAATTTTTATTCAGGTGGCTGCAACCCGACCACCGCGCGTCGTTGAGATTATCTCCTAACTTCTTAAAGGTAGGCTCCTGTGTACCACCTTCCGAATACTTATCATACATCTGTATTGACGGGTGAAACTTATCCGGGCATATAGCATCTTTATCTGAACCACATTTATATATTTTCTCCATAGTATTTGGGTTCTTGTTTTGGTCCAGGTACATTTTCGGCTGTTCACTGAACCCAACGACCATCGAACCGTCGAGCCAGTTGACGATTTCGCTGTCAGCAAGAATGGCCGCATCATTGAGGTTCTTGCCCGTGTCCACCGGAAACGCCCGTGCAGCGTTGAGCTGGTTCCCCGCGTTATTCCAGCGCTCCTTCTTCAGGTAAAATGAGCTGCCGCTGTCCCCGCGCGTCATCGAGGTGCTTATCTTCTTCCAGGTTACCCAGTTCCCCCCCCCCCCCCCCCCCTCTCCCCTCGCGCCAATAGGTTGTCCATCACACAGCACGACACGCGTCTACGACCA
>Ga0115004_10002361_pt1 | contig 15531 bp, 9 predicted proteins | sample ArcticOcean_MG_C_10_FD_88737 | JGI IMG/M metagenome (GOLD analysis project Ga0115004, IMG submission 88737) | Marine microbial communities from western Arctic Ocean - ArcticOcean_MG_CB11_90 | ecosystem: Environmental > Aquatic > Marine > Oceanic | place: Arctic Ocean: Canada Basin | collected...
AGAAGAAGAAGAAGAAGAAGAAGAAGAAGAAGAGGCATTACATCTCAATAAAACATTCCTCTTCTTCTTCGACGCATCGCTCTTTCTCATTCGTTCGCCGTTAATCGACCCATCGAAGCTCGCTCTTTTTGCCGCGCGAGCAGCAGTACTCGCAAACATCCTTTTTATACTCCGTCTCAATCCGCGGATATAGATATATATTCAAAAATCAAATATTCGCGGTACAGATTGAATCAGAACTCGATTAGATTCGATCACCGCAGAATACTACTGACTAAGCGAAAGTGAAACGAGTACGGCGCAATAAATATATATTTTGATTTAAAGTGGAGCGTTCGAGAAAGTGAACGCGCTACTGAGCGACTCGATATGAACTCGAAACGCACTTTTTTGTTTCAATGCACGCGATGGATATTTTTAACAATTCGCGAAATGAGATATAAATAATACGCTTTTATATAGGAAATAATAAAAGAGCGATGATGATGCAGACGATGCAGACGAAGAGGAGGAGCAGGAGAGCACTCCTCGTCGTAGTCTTCGTAGTCGTTTTACTCTCGCTCACTTTCGAGTTCGAGTTCGTCAACGAGAGAAAGATGCGAGATTGGAAACGAGTTAAAACGAAATGTGAACCGATCGTGAAGACGATTACGAAGACCGAGCGAGTTGAGGAACGAGCGATAGCGAGTAGCCAGGCGAGTGTTCGTTCGTCCATAGCCTTAGCGTGCGAAGATCCTTTAAGAGTCGATGCTTTAATTCGAAGTCACGCGTGTGAAGAACAAGGTGATGGTGAAAACGAATACGGGTCAGATTTGGAGTCCTTGAAGGCTTTGCCGAAGAAACCGAACCAGCGGGAAGAGAAGAGTTCTACGGAGAGGAGGAAGATGGTATCGTTATCGGCGACTTCGATTGAAAGAGAGAGTAGTTTTTCGTCGGAAAGGAGGAAAGGGAGGAAGATGGTATCAGTATCGGCGAGTTCGGAAGACGACGACCCGGCGGTTGAGAACGAGGAAATGCAAAGAGTGCTTGCGAGGTTTCAGCGCGGCGAAATTGAATTCAATAGTAGAAAGAACGTGTTCTATAAAGAGGATGACGCGGATGATGATAGCGATGATGATAAAGATTTGGAAAAAGTCTATAAAACGTGCGCGGTCGTCGGAAATTCAGGGATTTTGCAGAAAACCGCCTACGGGGCGATGATCGACTCGTCAGATGCAGTTTTTAGAGTAAACGATGGCGTTGCAAAACGCGGGTGTTCGCTCTATGCTGGATCGAGGACGACGTTTAGAGTGATCGATGCAAAGTCGTTAGGGAAGATGGAGATTTTTGAAGACGATAAAACGCACGGGAACGGAACGATTGTCGTTTTAGTAAACGCCGATAAGAGCGAACAGTTTAGCGCTATTAAGAATTCAGAATATTTTAATCACGCGTTGAAAGTGAGAAGATTACACGCAGACGTTAAAGATGGCGCGATCGTATTATTACATTCGTTTAGAGAGAACTTAGCAAAGCAAGGCAAGATGCAAGGCGCTGGTGGGAACTTACCATCGACTGGGATGTTAAGCTTTTATTTAGCGTTGAGATTATGCGATTTCGTTGGTCTATACGGTTTCGGATTATACGTTGAAAAAGATCAATCTTCGAATACGAATAATTCGCGGAAGAAATCATCATCGAGCAATAAATCATCAACGGCTTCGGCCGTGCACGACTTTTACAGATACTACGACGCGAGGAGGACAAACGCGGAATTAGGCATGCGCCAAACGCATTCGTTCGACACCGAACGCATGTTAATGTCCCTCATATCCACTCGAAGCAGTCGCTCGAAACTATGCGGATTCAAAAAAGACGGCGCAGAAGATGAAATCAAAAAACGCATACGAAGAGAACAAGACCGCCACGCTCGCCAACTCTCGCGCCGAACCGGTCGCCAAAAAGTAAAAGCTTCGACCGCAAAGCCCGCGAACAATAGCGCTAGCGATAGCGATACCGCTACCCGTACTGGGACCGACGCGAACTCGAACGATCAAGGCGGCTTTCGCGTGCTCGAAGAGAGACCGATCGAACATACCGTTGACTGGGAACAGCACCTATAGCAGACTTTAGTGATCGTTGAAATTATATACCGCTCGCCGCTTCCAATCAAACAGAAACTCAAACCGTGTGGCACTTTTTCATAAAACGCACTTTAATTCGTTTTCTTTGACGTCGTCAGAAATAAATAAATATTCCAAAATGTCGTCGTTCGGGAACAGGTTCAAGTTCTCACCGACTCGATACGAAGAACTCGATGGAGAGTCTCTGATGACGCAGGAGGAACAGGTCAGTACTTAATCGAGGCTTACCGTGTTTTAGATTTTCTCGTAATCGTTTCTTTAATCGCAGTTTACTCGCAATCATTTTTATTTTATTTTATTATTCGCGTTTTGGAATTCTTGTCAACGCGTGAAATGCGTGTTTTCGTGGTTACATTCTTCGGCCATAAGCAAACATCACTTGCACATGCAAGTCAGTTCTGATAAACATGTTTTTCTTTTGTCGCAGGCCGATGCCGTGAATGATATGGCGCATGCGCTCGGTGACGATGGACAGAATGGATCAGAGCTCTCTCGTTCCAGGGGAAGGTCGTTACCAGGTTCTCTCAGGGACAGGTATACGAATAATTCGCAGAACAGTATTGGCCAAGGCCACGCGCAAGCAGAGCAAAGGATGAATCATATCAGGGGCGATAGCGTGCCAACGAGTAGGATAGTTGGGTTCGGGACTACCGCGCCGGTCCTGCAACGGAGTGGAGGAGCGCAGAATGGGAAGAGTTTTAAGGAGCGAGCGCTATCGAAGCTCGATAAGTTGAAGCATAAGACGCAAGAGGCGTTAGCCGGGAGAGCGAATAATAATAACAATAACAATAACAATAACGCGAGGAGCAATATGAGCATGAATGGTCACGATACTAATGGTTTAGCTGATATTGATCAGAGAGCGATAAATTATGCGGTGAGAAGGGAATCTGTGAGCGACGTCGTCGCGAGCGCGACGAGCTCGGCCGAACTATTGTTTGAGTTGAGGGCGTGTTTAGAAGATACGGATGTGGAAGATATGGCTGCGACGAATGATATGGTTGCTGAAATGATTCATTTGTGCACGGAGAGAAGGGCGAGATTGGCCGGGTTAGCTGGGACGGAAGATTTAAGTGAAACGGATTTGGTAAATGTTCTAGAAGCGATTGAAAAGGTCAATGGTGCTTTGCAATCGCAAGGCAACCACCACAGCGACGCTACGACAACTAGAGGTCAGACATTAGCAAACGTTACTGATACTGCTGCTGCGGGCACTCCCGTGTTTGATGACGGTAGTGCGTTCATTAATCTCCCCCAAAATCCAGCCGGTATTTCGAGTGGAAATCCGTTCGCTACGCCGGCGAACAATTTTTCTTCCTCTTCTATTACTACTAGAGCGACAACAACAACACCAACACATCAGAGACAAGTTTCGAGATCGGACGTACCTCAAACAGCTGAAGATGAAGAGGCGGCAATAGCAGCCGCTATTGCAGCTTCGCTAGTCTTAGACGAAGGAAATTCTCCCGCGCCGGAACAATCTTCACGACAACAACAATCTTCTGAAATAGGGAATTTAATTGATTTCTGATGCGGCTGTCGAGACAAACAAACTAACAAACAAACAAACACAATTTTGTACACAATATACAGTAAATATATACCACGGGTAGTTATAACAACATCAAAAACAACATAACATAAACAACATAACTTAAACGATCTGGACTATATCATAACCTTACGCGCTTCCGCGCAAATAATTTCAACCGCCTTGTCGATTTGTTCTTTTGAAACGATCAAAGGTGGGACCAAACGCAAAACATCTCCTTTACCTGCGGTGATAACTAATAATCCTTGCTCTCCGCAAGCTTTAACCAACGGCGCACACAATTCCGTGAATTGAACACCGACGAGCAACCCAGTACCTCTAACTTCGGTAAATTTTGGGAGCCCTTTCAATCCTTCGTCGAGTTTTTTCTTCAAATACTCACCGTTCGTCTTTACATTTTCTAAAAATCCTGGTTGTTCAACGCGATCTAACACGTGCAACGCAGCTTGACACACTAAAGGTCCACCAGCAAACGTTGAGCCATGATCACCTGGTTGCATCGCGTCTGCAATTTTTTGCTTCATTAAAACGCATCCGATTGGCAAACCGTTCGCTAACGGTTTCGCGGCGGATAAAAGATCTGGCTCGCACCCCGGAATTTTCTGGTGCGCCCATAAATACCCAGTGCGTCCTAATCCGCATTGTACTTCATCGTACGCTAACAAACAATCGTTCTCGTCGCATAATTTTCTTAACCCTTGCAAGAAAACTTCATCCGCCGGGAAAATCCCTCCTTCGCCTTGCGCCGGTTCCACGAAAACGACGGCGGTTTTCCCTCTTTTAATCAATTTCTCGGCCGATTTCAAGTCCCCATAGGTTGCGAATTGATTCCCAGGCATTAATGGTTCGAACGGTTTTCTATACTGCTCTTTCCACGTCAACGCCAACGCGCCTAAAGTCCTCCCGTGGAAACCGTTCTTAAAAGACACCGTTTCAAAAGCCGGTTCTTTATAGAACTCTCTATCGCTCTCGGACATTTTCTGAAACTTCACGTAATGATACTTACGCGCAAACTTAATGCAAGCTTCGTTCGCTTCAGTCCCGCTGTTACAAAAAAACGCCTTATCGGCAAAGCTCGACTCGACCAAGCGCCTCGCCAATCTCGATTGCGGCTCCGTGTGATACAAGTTACTCGTATGCACTAAACACTTCGCTTGTTCCGCAATAACTTCCGCGAGCTCGGCATCGGCGTGGCCTAAACAATTCACTGCAATCCCAGCCGTAAAATCTAAATACTCCTTCCCCTCCGAATCGAAGCACGCGACTCCTTTCCCGTGCGTAATCACTCTTCCCTTAGCTCGCCCATACGTGTTCAGAATACATTCATTCTCGTCTTTATGCACGCGATCTCTATCGATATCCTTGGCATATTTCGGTATCGACATAACCGCTTGGACGGCGTCGTCTCGAGCGATGATCGCGTGCTTAATCATCGTTCCATACTTCACATTGGAAGAATATCTCTTTTTCAGTTTAGACGTCGTCGTTGTCGTTGTTGATGTTGATGATTTTGAAGACGCAAAAGAGCGCCTGTCCACGCATCGCTCAATGCAGAACACAGATCGAGCGTTCGTGGAAGTAACGGCGCTGCAGCTTGGCATTCCTTAGGTTTAACTTTGTGTGTATTACTTAATCGATCGCGCACACACTGTCTCGTTCTTTTTTATTTTGGGATTTTAACACTTTTTGCTGCTGTGAAGAAATGCGCGAAATCGTTCATTCAGTATAGGCGAAAAACTCCCATCGTCCCATGCGGGTAAAAACAGTTGTCTAACGACGAACCGATCGATCGGATTAAGCACGAATGAGGAAATTTCGCTGGAGCAAAAAATGTTCCACTCAAATCGATCCGTGCGTTTCCCTAATTTTTACTGAGTTCGAAACGAAGAGCACTCAGGCAAATATCTTACTCGCGCATCAGGTCTCTTTGCCGTACTAAACCCTAAACCCTAAAACCCTAAAAACGCCCCTCTCTTCAATTGAAGAAAAGGTTTCCAGAGATCTTCACTTTGAAGCGGAAACTTTAAAAGCGAGAGAATTAATTAATAAATCGATTATCATGAGCGCGATGAAAATATCGAGTAAACAGTCGAAGACGTCGACCGTGACGATCACTGGTACGCAACTTATTCATAGTTTCTCTCTCTCGCTGGATGATCTGACGAGGATTAAGCGTTGTTTTATTTTGTTCGTTTTATGTCGTCGTTTCGAGGTCCACGTTTTTCGGTTTCCCAAAAACGAACTCGAATCTGCGGAATGTTTTGAGGGAAAAACGCGTGCGTGATTTATGATATATTAACACGATATTTACCGTTCCAATGCAATGAAAACAGGTGAACACGAGCACGTGATATCGGGGTATTCGTTACTGAAGGGCATTGGCGACGGCGAACCGATCGCGTCGGATAGGTTTACCGTCGGCGGCCACGAATGGGTGCTCCTGTTTTATCCAGACGGGAAACGGTCAGGGAACTCGCAAGATCCGAATCATCAACAACAACAGCAGGAGGATCCGTATTGCGCGTTGTTCGTCGCGTTGATAGGCGAAGGGCCGAGGAGTTTAGGGGTTATTCAGAGCTCGACTGGGCGAGTCGTGAGAGCGTTTCATAGGTTTACGTTAGTCGATCAACAACAGTCCGGGAGAGATATAACGAAAGGGAGGCAGAGAGAACAAGGAGCGGTGAAGATTTCGTGCGCGAGGCAAGATCCGAACGCTAGGAATTGCCACGGATATAGGAAGTTCGTGAGAAGGAGCGTTCTCGAGCAAGCGAATGGAGGGTATTTAGTCGACGATACGATCGTGATTAGATACGAGATCGATTTAGTCGTCACGAGTGGCGGTGCTTTGAACAAATCGACGAAGCAAATGCAGCCGTTTACGATTGATTTACAGAAACAAACGAAGATTGGCGATCATTTAGTGAAGTTGTTGCCGCCAGCGCAAAGTTTTAAGAAACGAGCGAAACGAGAACTCGCGATGCGATTGAAGCAAAACGAACTCTTGGAGCAAGCGAAGAACATGGTGGAGAAGAATAACAACAGATTCCAAAGCGAAAACATCGATGATTCAGAAGCAGAAGATGATGCCGGTGACGAAGACCAGTTAGCGATTGGTCACCCGGAAAATAATAATAACAACAATACAAACACAAGAAGCGATCTTAAAATTAACGAACAAGACGAAGAGGACGAAGATGGAAAAAATACCATCAACAGCAACAACAACAATAATATCTTGCCGCTTATTAATACTAATACGACTATTATTAATAATAACAACAACAACAACAACAACTTCAACAGCACTACTACGATGAACAACAATAATAATATCAATAACAGTAGTTTCACGTGGGATCGTGACGAAAACGACTTGACCGATTGTTGCTTTAAAGTTGAAGACGAGTATTTCCGCGCGCACAAAATTATTCTCTCTGCGCGATCTCGCGTATTCGCCGCAATGCTTCGCGCGGGTTGTAAAATGCGAGAAGGTGCCGAGGGTATTATTGTTTTGAAAGATATCAAGCCACGCGTGTTTGAAATCGTATTACACTTTGTTTACGCGGATGAGTTGCCTACATATTCTAAAAGAACGCATAAAAGGTTTGTCACTGAATTATTGAAAAAGGGTGATGGAGAAACGCAAACAAAACGAGTGCGCGATGAAGACGCGTCATCTGACGATGAATCGGAGTCGGAATCAGAATCGGACGATTTCGACAACGAGTATTCGGGCGATGACGAAGAGAATCACGACCAAAGACGAAGAAGAGACGTTGGAGATAACGAAGGAGCAGCCGCCGCCGCCGCTAAAAAGATTGAACTCGATAAAAGCATTCGACAATTAATTGGTGACGATGGAACCCAAAGCAAAGAACTCGATCTCGGAATTGCAATGATGCAACATCTTCTCGTTGCAGCAGATCGATTTGATCTCGGACGTCTTCGCGCGATTTGTGAATCGAAGCTTTGCGAGACTATTGACTTAGATTCTGTCCCTGGAACGCTCGTGCTCGCGGATAGAAACCATGCTAGCAGCCTGAAGCAAGCGTGCTTACAATATATCGCTGCAAATTTATCCGATATTATTGGTACGCAAGGTTACGCAGAGATGGCAGTACAATGTCCACATTTGCCAAGCGAGATTTTGCGCACGGTTTCTTCGTTACCGCACTCTGGTGGTAATTGCACTTTTGCACATGGTGCGCAGAGAGGCACGGAAGCACATAAGCAATATCAGCAGCAGCAACAGCAGCAGCAACAGCAGCAACAAGCTCAGCAGCAACAACAACAGCAGCAACAACAGCAGCAGCAGCAGCAGGAGCAGCCACGTCGAGTACAACCCCCTCCTCCCCCTGCATTACTGCCTGGAAACTCCTCACAACAACAACAGCAACAGCAACAACGGCTTCAACAACAGGCGATTGCTTCCGCCGGGCCGCAAATTACCGGGCCACAAATAAGAGAACGAGCTGCTGAGCTTCTTTCAGAGAACGAAGCTTTACGAGTTAGATATGACGCTTTACGAGCCGAGTTCCCCATCCGCGCTGCGCTGGCGGCAAATACAAACGCACCATCAACGCTTGCGCCTACAGGCACAAATCATCAACAAATGCTCGAAACAGATCCGTCCACTATAAACGCTCGAAATAGGAGTCACAGAGTCACTTCTGTCGTAAATGCTTCTATTTCTACGGGGCTGCCCGTTTTTTCTTCGGGGCTGCCCGGAAGGACGATGGTGTTTAATCAGAATAGGGTAGACATGGCACAAGCACTTTTTCACAGAAGCGACGGAGATTCTCGTAACGACGTTCCTTTGAATCCTTTGAATTTAACTGTGGGAAATCCAGGTACTTTTCGTTCACAAAATCAAGCGCTCTTACAGCCCCATTCTCGAGCCGCCGCGCTTTTGTTAGATGACAGCAGCGACGGTGACTTAGAAGTTGAGGAGGACGACGCCGGGGCCAGAGAGCAAATGTCTGCTTTGGCCGCTACAACAAACGGTGATGGCGAAAGTGAGGGACAGCGAAGAGTTCGAAGACGCATGACGTAAAGGATATTGATATATATACAAGTTAGGAATAATGTTGTGTAAGTACTGTACAAAAAATAATAATATATAACTAGTTCTTGCGCCCGCGTGCCCGCATGGTTTTTCTTTATCAAGGCCAACCGTTTGTATGCCAATCCGTGTTATGCGCGTACTCACCCCACTGCTTTCCCGTGTACTTGCCCAATACCTGCCCTTCGCGAAATTTAGGTGGTCCGGCTTTCGCTAACAAGCCTTGCACGATTGGCTTACCGCGCTCATCCATCGCATCGCCGCTAAACGTATTCGAAGGATCTAAACTCCATTTGAATTCTCGATTCTTCAAAACGTTCTGTAAATTCTTATCGACGACGCCGTTGATCATTACACTATACCCAAGCTTCTTTCTTACTAACCGTTTATGCGGCGGCTCGGTGCCATCGAATCGAGCGCGAATATCGCCTCCGATTATGCACGCCGGGACGTTAAATATGACGTCGCCTTTCCATGTTTTCAATAGTTCAAACGCGTCGTTGACCATGTCGTCTGTTAGACCTCGCATCGGTTCGTACGACAACGCTTTTTCGTTGATGTTATAATCATAAAGAGCCGCTGATAAATCAATTTTTTTTAACCCACCGCTTAAACGACTTAGATCTTCATCGATTGCATCTAAGCCGTCTAAATCCGTTCTCGACGCGCCGATGTTTTCCTTATCTACGCACCCTCCATGCGCCGACCAAGCGATGCTCAAAATCGCGCCTGGAACGAAAGTTCTCACCTTATCCACAAAAGCGCTCGGATGAAACGGAACTAATAAATTATCATACCTATCATCACCTTGTTTCTCAATCATTCCAGTTTCCGCGTTCTTCTTATACTCAATCTTCGCGCTCGGAATCGGCGGATCTCTCACGTCGGCTTCTCTCATGTTCAGCTCTAAAGGCGAAATCTTCAAAACTGATCCCATTTGCGGTCTATATCCACCAGGCCCTGGTAATATCTCGGCGTGTACAATTAATGGTCCTTTAATGCGTTCGTACTTTAACTCCTCCGATAACAACCCGAGCGTCGGCACGACGGCTCTCGGATCCCTGAAATTCACCATCAACCCTTTCCTAGTATTCTTCCGAACGAACTCGTTCAAGAACTCATCGAACGTGAACTCTGATTGCTTATACGCACTCCTCTGCACGACTGGCACCGCGTACGTCTTATCCTTCCCTATCTTCGCCCTCCCAATCTTCCTATTCCCGATCGAACTCGCAACCGTGACCTCTGAATACGCGACGTCGACGACGACGACGTCCACTCGTTCGATCGTCATAACCTCGCGCAACATCTTCATCGAATCCACTCTAAACGCAAACGTAACCGCCGAAGCAGTCTCGACCCCGAAATGCCTACACACGCGCTCAGTAGTCCATTGCGCTACGCCGTCATCGATCTCGACTTTCGTGAACGGGAGACTTAACCCGCCCGCTAAACCTTTTCTCTCCTTCACGGATCTCACGGATTCCTTCATGGACAGGATCATCAGCAACGAGCACAAGCAGAACATCGCGAGTTTCATGAACGGCCCCGATCTGAAGCTCTGTACCTTTTCGGACCATATTTGTTTCTTTATTTGCCAGAACAGGTCCTCCTGTCTGTCGAGCACTTCTTCTTGCTTTGTTTTCTTCGTTACTTCTTCGTCTACTTTCGGATCACTCTGTTTTTGAGCCGTCGTCGTAGGAGTACTCATGCGCGTCGCCATTTCTCTACTACACTACTACTACTATTATTACTGCTACTAAAACAACTAAAACAACTAAAACAACAACTTCTTCTTCTTCTTCGATCGGGACACGGAAGTTTGAACGATTAGGCGCTCTCTCAGTTTTTTCGTTATCAGAACTGTGTCAATCGAGAGTAAAGAGAGAGTATAAAGAGAGAAAGTAAACGAGGTTGAAGATGTTCCGATTGATTAAATGAACTACTACATACGAGTAATGGGGGTTTTTTTTAAGATATTTTTTTAGTGAAACCCTAAACCAGGCATACACCAGTCAACGCCGCTTCCCTCTCTGTGACGCCCTCGTCGTAAGTGAAACAGTTAGCCGATCGTGCACTTGGAACGCCATCATCGGTCAGACAACCAGACGAGAGCGCGCGCGTCTACTTTTTCTTTGATTGCGAGTGAGAAGACGTGAGCAGCTTATTAATAAAATGTTCTTTTTTGTACCGAAACCCTAAACCAGTCAAAACTTTTTCTCCAAATCTTGTTTCCTCATTTTATATTATCGAATTAGAACAGAGAGAGAGCGTTAAAGAGTCAGGCGTGAAAGTAAACGAGCGCGTGGGATGAAGCAATCGCGCTCCGTTCCATGGATCCCGTTGAAGAAGAGGACTAACGAACGCGTTTTGTTCGTTCGTTTTCGCCTCTGCTGACTTCGAGGAAACGTAACGACTTTTTTTCTTCAACAAAATGAAATCGATGACAATCAATCGCTCGATGAATCGCGAGCGGATCGAACGAAGAACAATGAACAGGAGAAGAATGATGATGAGCAGGATGTGCTGCGTAGGTATCGGTCAGAGCGCAATCGATGATGCGAACGCGAATCATCGTCGTCCTGAAATCTGCAAATCATCAACAACGACAACGACAACAACAAAAGCGGTCGAAAGATCAAAATCACGCGCGCGCAGAACTCGAACGATTGGATCAGCGGCGAACAAGCGCGGTTTTGACGAACGAACGACGGCTCGTGTAATGAATGGAACAGTAGAAGATGCGCGGGGCGGTTTGAGTGATCGTCGTGGGAAGTTTCGGGAGAACGTGATCGATTTTGAGCGCGTTTTTAGAGCAGGAAATGGCCGCAGCAGTACGACGAATAGGACGAGGACGAGGTCGTTACAAGCCCAGGCGGCGGCGCACGCGATAGGAGTGAACGAACTCGCTTGGTTAGCGTCGACGACGTACTCGTTATTCTGCTTTTACGTATGCATTAGAGCGAAACGAGGCTGCGAACGAGCGATGTATGGAATAAGGAACTACTCAATATTAGTCCCATTAAGCGTGTTCTATGGCGTTTTATTGCTCAGGAGTTGGAACGAGAACACGCTTTCGTTAATGATGCCCGGGTCGATCGAGGAAGGTCTACGAACGGGAAAAGTACAATTTATTCCACGATTACAAGGTATATCGGCGTTATTATCCGAAAGGGCCGTTTCTGCTTCGGCGTGGGCGCATTTCATGTCAGTGAACTTATTCGTCGCCAGACACGCGACGTTACAATCCATTACGTTCGATTTCCCGGTTTCGCATACTTTAGCGTTATGTATCGTTACCGGTCCTTTAGGTTTGCTCTCGCACGTGCTCACGAAATCGTGCGTGCTCTTCTTCAGGAAACGTAGTCAAAGTACGCACGCACGAAATCAAAACAGCGCTCAATAGCGACGACGACTGACGATTAAGAATAAAGACTTTTTAGTTCCATGGTATACAACAACATCAACAACGTGTACAACACAGATTTCTCGATATACTTATTTAGCACGCATTCGTCGTCCACGGCAACGTAATATATAATCGCGGAAAACAAAAAATCCCCTACGACCTCATCACTTCATAAAAACACGCATCGACATCATCAAGAAAAAAAGAAACATAAAACCAAAGCGCGAAGAGATTTAATTTAATTTAATGTAAATGACCAAATTCACTGAACATGCAATAGGCCATCGCCGAGGGACTCAAGTGAACACCGCGTACGTCTTTGATACGATGCAGAACTTGCAATCATCGGTCCCAGAGAACCTCTGTTTAGGTCTCTTGGAGAACAAATTAACTGGTCGTCTGGAACCACATAGGGGAGAAGATGAAGCAGAGAATACCGCGAAGAAGATCGAGGGGAAGATAGCGTACTTCCAGTTTTCGAAAGAAACGAACGATCGAGGAAGAGATGAACTGAAATCGACGGAGTGTTTAGTGAAACTTTCGAGCGAAAGAACGCTCGATTTCCATAGGAACGCGCGATCGAAACGGGCCATGAAAATGTTCAACGACGAATGCGCGAGGACGAGCGCGAGGACGATGCGATGGCGCGCGGTTTGGGATTTGGAGAGGAAGATTTTCCAGGTGAATCCTCGAAACGGAGACGATCGTGATCGTAATGGTCGTGATGGTGACGAACATGAAGCGAGGATAGTGCAAATGGAGAACGGCGGCGTAGTAAGGAGAGCGAATATTGGCGAGTGCTCGTACGACTGCGATCGACGAGAATTTTGTGTGTACTTAGCCGAGGACGAGCGCTTACGCGCGATGTACGGGAAGCACGACGTCGTCGGGACCTGCGTGAATGCGTTTGAGCTCTTGAAACGTATGAGTGAATGCGATACTAATAATATTTTTGATAGTAAGACGAAGAATGATGATAACGATGATAAAGAAGAAGATTTCGTGAGCTTTTCTGTGGTCGCGCACGGCGTCGCAGAAGATGCCGGCGCAGGGCTCATCGCGGCTAAGATTCGCTCGAAAGATGAGCGCGAGAAATTGATTTTGAAATCAGAAACCGAGGAAGAAACTGCGAAAAGATTAGTGAAGGAAATGAATAAAGTGAAATCGAGCGTAATTGATGCCTTGAAGTTTGCCACAACGAACGAGAAAAGGAAAGCAGTTACGGAAAATATAAATGATAATAATGCGAAGAAAAAAATGTCACGTTTTGACGAAGAAGACGATAGCGATAGTGATTCATAGATCATATATATATATATATGGTACAGTGTACGGTATATATGAATATATCCATTTACAATATCCCAACGTCTTGTAATATTCGATCGAGCATGATCCCGAACGATGCTAAAAAGACAAAAGCTTTGATCGGTATTTTTGTTCCAAACTCCATGCCTACGTTATGGAACAAGTTACGTTCGGCTGAGTTGAACCAAATGAAACAAATTACTGACGGGACCATGCCATACAAAACCGTTGAGCAATACGCGCCTGCGAACTTAGTCGCTGGAACAAATATATCAGTCGCGCATAGAGCGATGATGAGCGGTATTGTCAGCGAGGCTACGTACGCGATCTTTTTCGTCTTCGACGTCGTCTTCGTCGACGTACTGCTATTATTCGTCTTTGTCAATTGAGGTAAATACTCCTTAATCTTCGGTTCAATCGTCGACGTGACTCCTAAGCACGTTCCAATAAAACTCGTAGCTATTGCGCAAAAACTGAAACCACCGACGATCCATCCAACGTCTGAGTTTAAAAGTAAATCTAAAGGATCTTTAACGCCCATTCCGTTTGCTAACGAAGTATTATTAATCGATAACGCGACGATAATATACGATACGAACATAACGAGCGGCACCGAGCTTCCGAGAACGATTGCTTTTCTTATTTTCTTCATATCGCCATTCATATACGCGCAAATCACTGGAACTAAGTCGTGATAGACTAACGAAAGGAACATCACCGGAATCGCTTCTGGTAATTTCGAAGCGTCGTTGATTAAGTTATAATTATCGAAATCGGTCACGATTGCGCCTTCGTATAAAATGCCAAAGAATAGAGCCATTAACGAAAGCGTCAACATGCGATTGATTCCATCAATCACTTCTACAGAGCTATTTGCTAAAATCCCTCCTAATATAACCGTGAACCCAATCGTACTCGCGTTTAAAGTCAATAAAGGATTTATTTGTTCAATGATCTCTCCAGCTTTCGCGATGTACGCGACTAACAAAGTCGTCGAAGCTAATAAATAAGTAAATAACATGATATAACTCCCAGTTGTTCCCAAAGTCGTCATGGCCATTTCTGGTAATGAAATCACGACTGGCGAATGTCCTCTTCCGTGCTCGAACCTCAATTCGTCTCTCTCGCGCATGCACGAGACGTTAATCTCGGCTAATAATAACGCCGATAATAATAACAAGAACCAAACCGAGAATATGCCTTCAACGCTCGGTATAACGCCAATATCGGCAGTCACCGCCGGTAACGCTAATATTCCGGCACCGACTGTTGACCCAGTTATTAAAGCGACGACGCCGATGATCGTCCCTTTTGATTCGACCGATTTGTTCTGTAAAACGAGTTCGTCGAACATAGTCGGTGGCGAATATTTATCCAGAAAACTATACGATCCCGGTTCGTTATTATTATTATTATTATTATTATTGTTATTGTTGTTGTTGCTATTTTCGTCACTATTCTTTTCGATTCTACTACTAGTACTACCGCTACTACGCATCGTCGCCTCGTCCGCGCTCGCGTCAACGGACAAACTAGAAACCTCCAAGAACATATCAAACCTGTTTCGCTCATCCTCAATCTCCATAAAATTCTTACTCGTATCGATCACTTGTCTCTGTTCTTGCTCGAGTATGAACGAGTCCTGTTTCGGCCTTTCGTTCTTAAGCTTTACGGTCGTCGAAACGATCGTATCGCCATTTTTTGTGTTGTTCCTATCGAAATCATCTTCACCTTCATCATCGTCTTCGAGCAGTTCATTACGCACCGAGCTCTCATACGCGAATACTGTCGCGGTGCACTTCCTAAACCCTACACTAAATCGTATTCGCGCACGTTTTTCTTTCCCGATCAGGCCTAGTATCGAGCCTCGACCGCTTTCTTTAACGACAGTATTCATCTCGCGACTGATTCAGGACCGTTACACAGAAAACAGGAAGAGCGAGGAAGGGGAAACAGAACACGCGGATTGGGATGGTTTTCTGGAACAAAAATAAATCGGTATATGTGTGTGTGTGTGTATATATACATATATCTCGAAACGAGTTAGAACTTCTTTCACGTAAGCGCGTGCTGTGCG
>Ga0115004_10002365_pt1 | contig 15513 bp, 9 predicted proteins | sample ArcticOcean_MG_C_10_FD_88737 | JGI IMG/M metagenome (GOLD analysis project Ga0115004, IMG submission 88737) | Marine microbial communities from western Arctic Ocean - ArcticOcean_MG_CB11_90 | ecosystem: Environmental > Aquatic > Marine > Oceanic | place: Arctic Ocean: Canada Basin | collected...
ACACATGCGCAGAGCAAAGGCGTGGCAGAAAAGAAGGACTCGTGAAAGAAAAAAAGATCGAACAAGAAGAAAGAACGAAGAAGACGGAAGAGTTTCGTACGTACGTACAAATAAGAGAGCTTTTATTAGATATTTTTTTCATATCGGAATTCACCAATCCATCGACCAAGTTTTTGCTATAAGAAAGTATCGGAACCAACACCAGAACTGCTGACAGAGCAAAGGCACTGCTGGCAACACTCGTCGCCATAAAAAATCCGTGTCCCACCACCGGCCCCTCTGTCCTTATCCGCGCTTGCGATTCTCGTACGTACGAATCAGTTTCGGGACCACTACTGCTCGTTATTAACACGCGCTCTTTAGCTCTTCCTCCCGTGGAAGCTAATTAAAAAAAAGCTCGCGAGATCGAACACGATCGATATGATGAAGATGATGACGACGCAGCAGAGGATATCAACGACGAGATGTGCGCAGGCGAATGAGAACGCGCCCGATGTGAACGCGAACAATAATAAACCTGCGACGTATAAAGCACAGAAGCCGAAGATTAGAAAAGCAAAAACTGGTGGTAGTGGACAACAACAACAACGACAAGAGATAGCTTTACCGACCGAGAAAGATGTAGAGATGATGCAGAAATACGATGATTTAGAGGCAAGCGGTGGTGTGAAATACGAAGTCTTCGCGAGAGCAAAAGGGCCAAATCAATGGTTTCCAGTCGGTCCAATGGTCGTCAAAGAGGAGTGGATGATTGGGAAAGAGTTGTGGAACGCCGAGGAACCGTTGAAGAGGGCGGCGTTGCAGATGTATCCAAAACTAGCCGCCGCTCCAGCGTTCGGGAAGCTCGAGTATGGATTTCGCAGAGCGGATAAGGAAAAAATAAGCGAAGAGGAAATTAGAAAAGGTGCAGGTAAAGTGAATCCGTTCGACGACGTGCAGTTATTGCTCGAACGTTCAGAGTATGCTGGCGTTGCGCCAGAGAAGACTTTACTCGAGAAGTTCAACGCTTGGATGAATCCGTATACTAATAAATAAGTATCAGACATGGGTTCCCGGCACTAACGTGGGAGGGGCGAGTCTGGATACAATAGACTGTAAGAAACCGAACGGCGTGCCTTGAAAGAAGAGATTAACTCCGTCCTCTTGAACAATGTCCTCGCCTTTTCTACTTTTAACTTCCATTCTTGCACTTTCAGTTCTATCTCCTCTTGCTTAGTTCTTCTTCTTCTTCTCTAGTTTGAGTTGCTGTTGTTGGTAACGTCCGTGTCTGTATGGGCGTGTTGAGAGCCCAGAATATCGGGTTAAGTTCTTTCCAATCATACGTCAAATTTTTGAATTTCATGGAACGGATTCTAGAATGGATATGTATTCGCTCACTCTAAAGATTGCGAACTTTAGACTTTGGTTGGATGGAAAGAAGACGTATGATTGGAAAGAACTTAACCCGATATTCTGGGCTCTGAACACGCCCATACAGACACGGACGTTACCAACAACAGCAACTCAAACTAGAGAAGAAGAAGAAGAACAAGAAGGAGAGGAACGAAAGAAGAGAAAGAAAGATAGTAAACTAAATATAATTATTCGAAAAAATTTAATAAATAAGTATAGTAAACATATATTAACGTAATTCTTTTTTTTAATTCAAGAGTTACTACACACGGTCGCTTTGCCAGTTGCGTGGAGTAATCTCCAAGCGTAAGCTTCGCCTTCCCAATCGTGCCAAACCCAAGAAGCATCGTTCTTACTTCCTCTACCACCATACTGATCTGGGCCTTTCGATTTCCCCTTTTTCGCACTAAAACTTGTTACGCCGTAGAGAGAGAGATGGTCGCACATACCGGCGAGCAATAGTATTCCATGAAAACCTGACGTGCCTTGTTTCCAATCGTTAAATGGACCAAATCCTAAACGCATTAAATCTTTGCGCATCGCATTCATGACTTTGACTTCCTTTGTAATGTAAGAGTCAGAAATAGCGCTCACTTTCGCGTTTGGTATGTTCTTTTTACACGCGCGTAAGAGCTGCGCTTGACGACCAGGGTGCCACAAAATCAAACTCATTCCTTTCGATTGTCCACCCTTCTCTGGCATTTTACCTTTCCCGCCCTGGCTTCGAGGACAACACGCGTGTCTACTTCTTAAATGATTCAACATGCGAAACGTCGTTCGTGTGCCGACGTTTGGTGCTAATTTCTCAGTCAAGTCCATTACGTTAAAACGCATGACGACGTCGTGTTTATCGATAGCCTCTCCGTACGCTTTTGATTTCAATAACGAACCAGCGTTGCCGACGACTGCACAGGAATTATATTTCTTCTTGCCAGAATTGGGCAATGCGTGAATCAAAGACGTTGATGGTAACTCAGCGGCGCCTCTCATGGCATCTGCACCACATTTGGAAATATCCTTAACGCACGATTTCACTGCTTTTAGGCCTGGTGAAAGTTCGCTATCGCTAATCGGTTCTACTATCTGCGCTTTATTTTCGTTTTCGTTTTTAATCTTCCCCCACAGGCGTTCGCATCCAAAATACCCTTGCGAGTATTTACCCGAGATTGGCGTCGTACCTGTTCCACCTCGTGTTCTTCGAGGATTCCTAATCGCGAGCGTATTTCTACGCATAACTACTACTACATCATCATCATCATCATCGTATAAACTATCTACCACAATTCGCACGCCATCGCTCTTCGAGACGTTGTTCATCGTCGTCGTCGATGACAAAAGTTTCCGCCCTACTGTGACTCTTTTCGCTAAACTCTTCATATGTGCGTCCGCTTCACTTTTCGCTTTCCACCCAAACCCATCACTTTGTCCTCCGCACCATCTCGCGTTATGACTAACTTTCTCTCTGCTTAGCATTCCAAGCGACGCAGACGATTTACTATCTTCTTCTCCTTCTTCGATTTCATTACCTTCACTAATATGACTACTCCTTTCGTCTACATCTTCATCGCCTTTAGTAGTTGATTGATCGTTATCAGAATACGCAGGTCCTTCTTCCCCATCTTGAATTGCATCATCGTGCTCGGCTATTGACTCTTGTACTTCTTCCTCGGTCATCACTGACACGTCATCAATTTCTTGATCGTTCGCGTTCAATAATTTCTCAACGATGCTACTTCCTCTCTTTCGGTCACTATCGATCCCAATTTTTATTCTCTTAATCGATTGCGATGGTGCGATTAACCCTATTTGTTTACTAAATATCCTCTCATTGATTTGTTCATACACCGTCATTGGGTTCAAGTTTCGTATTAAATAATCAACGTAATTATTATCGTTATCGTTATCATCATCGATAGAAATATCAAAACCACTGTTATTGTTATTGTTAGGTATCCGTGCCACTAATAATGATTTCGTTGATTTTCGTTCCAACAGTAGTTCGTTCAAGAGCATCACTGCGATCACGGAAACTGTTGCCATTAAAAACAGAAATGAACAAACGAACGACGACGACGAGTGTTTCTTTGCTTTACTGTTCTTCGACAAGTGATTATTATCAGTATTGATCATTTAACGATAATAAATATGCTCATTTTCTGAAGATTTCTTCAATAATAACGAAGAGTAAAAAGAAACGAGTTTGACAACGCATTAAACGCGCAGATAGAACAGAATAAAGCATAAAATGGAAGACCTCGAAAAGGCGAGAGAAAACGGTGGAAACAACGACGATACTGCAGATAAAGTTGGCACCAGATTACGTTCAGGACGCGTTCTTGGCACGCGCGAAGAAAGCGTGCATCGGTTTAAATCGGCCGAAGAAGCGAAGAAGGCGTTGCTGAATCAAAACCAAAACGATCGAAGAAAGAACGTTACGAGTGAAGAGAACGAGCGATTATTACTCAGGGGTATCGAGGCAGTTTTCGAGCGATGGACGGCGTTAACGTTAGCCATACAGAACGAGTGGGGAGGGCAAAACTCGGTCTTGAAGGCGAGAGCTTTAGTGGAAGAGACGTTAGAGTTTTTACAGAAAGAGAAGAAGAACGATTCGATTGAAGATTTCTTGTTCGATTGCATAGCGGAGGATTTCAACGTACAGCTCGAGGACGAATCGCACGAAGAAGTTGGGAAGGTTTTGAGACAAATGAGAGAAGAGTGCGCTAAAGGCGAATCGTTTTTGGTCGAACGCGTTGAAAATCAGCCGTTACCGCGCGAAGCGACGCAGTTGAGGATGGCAATCGCGGAAGCGGATGCGAGGAACGAGGGATGGAAAACTGGTGTAGATAATGATGATGAAGAGATGGAAGATGGAGAATCTTCCGGTTCGTCGTCGGGGGAAGACGATGGAGAAGAAGACGATGATGATGGAAGTGTGGGAGATTTAGCGCAAGGCTTACAGAACATGGGCGGCAAAAATAGAAAAGAGAAGAACAAGCCTGATGATGATGGATGGACTGTCGTTTAGCAAAAATTAGAAGAAAGATAGTTATATGATGATTCTACATATATATAGTATGTTTGGTATCCATTTCATAGTTAAGTTCTAATTTTAATTCTTTTTTTTTTAAAGCGGCTCTTCGACGACGGAAATGATCTCTTCCTCTTCTTCTTCGATTGTGACAGTTTGCGCGTTAGATTGTGAAGCGTAGCTTGCGCCCAAAATCTTTTTGAGCTCGCCCTGATACTCGTCGCTTTCGATTTTTCTCTTCTTCTCTTCCACCCACGCTTCCCATTTTTCTTTTGTCGCTTGTTTCGCTTCGTCCAACATCGTCGCTTGTTGATTCTTGATGCGCAAGTCTTCCTCTTCGAACTTTTTGGAATACTTTTTCAAGTTGTTTTTGATTTCAGCCTCTTGCGCTTTTGAGAGCAAGCTCTTGCCTCTCGGGCGCCACAAGAATTGGAAGAATCGTTCACGCGTTTGCTTGTAAAGTAATCTTCCGTTGAATGTCCAGCAATGATAGCCGTTTTCCATTTGATGTACGCCTGTTACGGCAGTGGTAACAAATCTACCCGTGGGATCCCACTCAACGTCAGTCGCCATGAAATGCTCGCAAGTAGCCATCGTTTCCATTTCATCGACGTTAAAGAACTCGAACTGACCGTTCATAGTTTTCAAACCCGCTAAGATAACCATCGATCCGTTCGGAGACCAAATCAAATGATTCGCAGTTTTCGCTTTTAGCGTCTTCAACAAATGTACTTTTTTTGTTCCGTCACTTTCGATCATAGAATAAAAGCTTACATCCGGTCTCGCCCCGTCGCCGTGGATGATCGCAAAGCGGTGGCCTTTTGGTTCCCAAGCGAAAGCGACAATCTTTTCCGTCTTGTCTGGCAAAGCATACACTTCCATAGGGCAATTCGGCTCTCTCAAGCGGAATAACTCAAAACCGCTGAAGGTTGACTTTTTCGATTTCGTATGATGGTCGACTCTCACGCAAAAGTAGTCACCTTGCGATTGCCAGTACATCTTTACGTCGCTGACGTTGAAAAGATTTTTTGAACGAACTTCGTTTCGAGACGGTAAGTGCGTCAAAGCAATGCGCGCTGGTTGATTACCAGCATTTTGCTCCGGTTGAAACGTCGCTAAAATAGCCTCTCCGGGTGACCAGCAAAACTCGGAAACGCCCGTGAGTTTTACCGACTTTTTGTCCAAGAGCGTCATTTCGGGCGCGGAATATACCTGAATCGCATCTTTTCCCAAACGAGCGAAATAAGCTGGTTGTCCTTTATCGTCGTCTTTTTGATCATTTTTTGTTTTATCGTCATCTTCTGATTCTATGCCGCTCCATTTAAAAATCGGCCACACAAAACCTCTTTGATTTGCGCTCGCGAGAAAATCCTTCTGCGCTCCCGTGAACTGTCTCAACTTTTGCCCAGTGGCAATGTCAAAAAAGTTCACAACTACAGATGCTGGATTACCTTGAGATGGTTCATGCGCTGATCCTGAGCACATATATCTCTCGCACGGCGAAAATTCAATAAACTGGACTCCAGAGTGCGAAAACTTTGCCAATCTTCCAAAACTTTGTCCTCCCCACAAGGCGACACCTTGCCTGTGAACAGTCGCTAAATACGTACCTCTCGGAGACCATTGCACGTACGATTCTGTCCAAAACGATCGTTTATATTCTTCAATAGCCGTGCTTTTCTGCGCATCGTTCCAAAAAATTTCCGTTTCGTCTCCAAATCTACACACAAACTGATCGCGCCCTCTCTCATCCATCATCCACGCTTGCGGATTTTCTCTTTGAGTATACGGTTTCGGCTCTGGCGCAACGTATTCGTCTGGAACCTTTGCATATTTATCAAAGTCTCCGAAATTTGAAACCTTAAAAATGTGCGCTTTATCCAACTTATATCCATCCGTCTGCTCGACAGCCGCATCCGCCTCTGCTCTCGTAGAAAACTCTATAAAGGCGTACCCGCAAGACATCTTCGTCGCTGGGTCCATCGGCATATGTAATCCCCCATCTCTGATTTGTCCAATTTGTCCAAAAATCTTCGTCAACACGTTCGTTAATTTCACAAACTTCCCTTCTGGAACCTCTGGTAAGTTATCCACGATAATCGCCGTGGATAAACTTTCATCTTTTTGAGCCTCTTGATTGTTTTCTAAATCTTCGTCGTCTGAAGGAATGCCGTAATTATCTTTCGACGGTGGTAGTTCTATCGCGTCTACGTCTACTTTGTCCCACTCAACGTATCCGTTCTGTTTTTGTTTATTATTGTTATTATTGTTAATAATATTTATTAGAAAAAGTGTTTGAGAGAGAGAGAGAGTGATGAGTAAACGTGATTTTGATGATTTGATATGATGCGGCCCGCAGATACGCCGATACATATTTATTCATTAAAACGAACAGGGCGAGAGAGCGCGGCTAAAGAAATAACGAGAGAAAGGGAGAGAGGAAACGAAGACGTACTGGTCCGCGAGGGAAAGATTCCGGGATCTCCAGCTGCACCATTTATGAGGCGCTGCTATTGTGACGCGTGTCTCGTACGATCAATCGAAACGTGGTCCCTAAAACCCCAATCTTATGAAAAGGCTAAATTTTGGCTAATCAGCTATAATAAATAATAAAACTGTTTAAAGGGGCAGTAGGAAGGAAAACTTCAAAACCGTACTATGAAGTTCTCCATAACTCTCTTCTCTAAAACGCGAACGACGTAGTTCTCGAAATCATCTCTGGACTTACCAGTTTCTTCCATTGGAATATGCGCAGAGTCCTCTAAGGCCTCAAACGTAACATCGAAGGAAGAAGAAGAAGAAGAAGAAGAAGAAGAAGTACTGTTGTTATCGCTTTTTATGCTCTTAAGCGTTTCGAATAAATCTTTCGCTTTATTGATAGGAGTCGTTTGATCGTTCTCGCCGCAAGTGATATCGATGAAATTGATCTCGTCTTTGAGATTTTCGCATTGTTTTTCAAGCGATGCGTCGTCACCGAATGCGTTTATGTTAGACATGGATGCTCTAAATTGTTTTAATAAACCGTAATCCCAATTTTCAGCCGCGAGCGGGCGCGTATACGCCTCTCTCGCTTGCGTGCTCATCGTTTTATATTGCCCCTCACCTAATTGTACTTGATTTGCATTCTTTCTCGTAAACGAACGAACTAGATTTAAGCCGTAATCATCGGACGAAATAAGCGTCCGAAACCAGAACAGTTTTAAAATGCGCTCGGGCGAAATGCCTTTTTTCTTCTTCCTTTGTTCTTGTTCAGTTTTTCCTCGATTTACTGCGGGAGGAGGCACGAAAATCGCGGGCGAAATGAACATCAAACCAGCTATGTTAATTTTATTCATACGTTTGAACTCGTTTTTCTTTAATACCATCTCTAAAGCGCAATTCGTCCCAGCAGAGTGTCCAACAAGTATAACGTTTTCGATGTTCATCTTTTCCAAGAACAAAAAGATCAACTTCGCCGATCCTTCTTTCGTGTACGCGTAATCATCTTTCATCGGTCTCGACGTTAATCCATATGGAGGTCGATCAAAAGCGATCGTTCGAATGCCTAACCTCGCGGCAACTAAAGGCAACACGCGTCGAAAGCTAAAAGTCGACCCATTCGCGCCGTGTAAAAACACGATAGCGCTCCCCGGTTTCACGTTCGTCCCTTTCGAGAAACTTCCTTGCGGTGGCATTTGTTCCTTATAATGCATTCTTACTTCTTCGCATGCGACGTTATTAGTATCCCCGTCTTTTTCTAAATACACAGAGCAATACTTCGAATCGTCATCTTTTAACTTTTCTACTTCCCGCGTGTCAGTTAACTTCTCCGGTCGGCCTTTAATTATTGGTTCATAAATCAACTCCTCGAAATCTTTGCTTAATTTCTGTGCCGCACTTTCCCCAATCGCTCGAAATAACTCCGTTGCCACGTCTCGTTCATCTCTCGCTCTCGCGTCAGTTTTCGCACTGATGTTTCTCTTTCTCACCTTCTGATTTTGGAAAAACGTTAGATGATGACGATGATGATGACGATGATCATGATTATTTTTCGTTAACGTTGGATTTTCAGTCCTTCTGTATAACGACGATTGCATGGTAAACGGTATATGCTTTAAAACGAACTTCGATTACAGTATGTGTATGTTTATGATTTTTTTGAAGTTCGTTATGAGACGAGTTATGACGTTTCTTAATGTGCTATGTTTAGGGTTTCAATATGCTATTTTTAGGGTTTCAGGGTTTCAATAATTTATATTTAGGGTTTATGTATGGAACCATTGAAGGTCTAAAAAAAAGAAAAATGTTCTTCGCGTCACAACAATAACCAACATCAACGTCGGTTTAAACAGTAACAGTAACAGTAAACAGTACTTTCTCGCGCTCGTGTAAAATGTCTGCCACTCCCGCTACTGCTGAAACAACAGAGGAGGAGGAAGAAGAAGAAGAAGATCATCATCATCATTCCGAGGGTTTAGTTAAATTCTTGAACGACTCATGGACGGCATATCACGCAGTTCTAACGACCTGTAAGGTTTTACTCGAAAATGGGTACGAAGAGATCGATGAACGGGAGAGTTTTAATGCACAGAAGATCAAAAGGAATGGGAAGTATTTCTATACCAGAGGGTTATCGTCAGTCGTTGCGTTCGCTGTTGGTGGGGAGTATTTGAGCGGCGACGGGTTCGTTATGATCGGGGCGCATACGGACTCCCCTTGTCCGAAACTGAAACCAAAGACGAAGATCGTTGGACAGCAAGGGTGTTTGCAAGTAGCCGTGGAGCCGTATGGGGGCGGGTTATGGCATACATGGTTCGATAGGGATTTAGGAGTCGCCGGGAGAGTGGTTTTGAGCGATACAAAAACGGGGAAGATGGAACATCGATTGGTCAAGATCGACGAAGCGATCTTGCGCATTCCAAATTTGGCTATACATTTAAATAGAGACGTGTATACTGAAGGATTCAAGGTTAACTTTCAGCAACATATGGCACCTTTGTTAGCAATGCCAACGACGGAGAAAAAAGAAGGTGAAGAAGATGATAAAGATAAAGCGGCAAAAGATGATAACAATCATCATCATCCAAAGTTTTTACAGAAGCTCGCGCTTGCTTTGAATTGCGACGCTTCGTCGATTAAAGATTTTGATTTACAGCTTTGTGACGTGCAACCGTCTCAAATTGGTGGATTAAATAAAGAGTTTGTTTTATCCGGGAGATTGGATAACTTAGCGTCGTGCTATTGTAGTTTGATGGCGTTGGTTAAAGCGACGAGCGCAGAGAAGTTAGCTAACGAGAAAGGCGTTCGAGCGCTGCTCCATTTTGACCACGAAGAAGTTGGAAGCGCGTCGACGACTGGTGCAGGCGGCTCGTTGACCGATGAGTTTGTCGATCGTGTCACGTCGGCATTTGCTACGAACGTAGACGCAGATACGTTAGCCATCGCTAGGCGAAAATCCTTCCTCGTAAGCGCGGATATGGCGCACGCCGTGCATCCAAACTATGCAGATAAACACGAACCAGGACATAAACCAAAGTTTGGTGATGGAGTCGTCATTAAACATAACGCGAACCAGCGATACTCTACCGATGCAATTACATCGTTCATGTTCAAAGAAATTGGTGAAAGACGTAATATTAAATCGCAAGAGTTTGTCGTTCGCTCTGATTTAGGTTGTGGAAGTACGATTGGACCAATTTTGAGCACGAGAAGTGGCATTCGAACAGTTGACGTTGGCATGCCGCAGCTCTCGATGCATTCTATTCGAGAGATGTGTGGTACAGAAGACGTGAAGTTATGCGTTGATCACTTCCAAGCCGTGTACGAGGATTTTTTTGAATTTGATTCCAAGTTAATCGTGGATGGATCGATCGGTAGTTTATGTCGACCTTGCGAAAGATTTGAAAGAACTTCATCGTCTTCTGTTTCTCATCTAGGGGCTGATATAGAGGCAAAGTTAAATACCGCGCGCACGTATCAATAAAATAAATGTACTGTAGTTATCGTCTTAAAAATAAATATATATACGTACTGGTAATCCTAGCGCAAACTAACTAATGACACAACATCCTGGCTGGTCTGGATTATTTGTCGGCTTTGCGTGCTTTAACAACGTGTTCGCGTTCAAAGAAATAGCTATGACTGAAATGTCATCCATTGCTTTTCCTCTAAATGCGCGATCGTCCCATGATAGCATGCAAAGCTTTTTGGCGCCTTTTTGAACATCCGTTCCTGTGATTAGCGCCGCTTGTTCAGACGTTCGCGTGTCCCAAACGCCATCGCTTGCCATGACAACCATTGCAAAAGTATTGTAATCGAAACTCAAATTTGTAATATCTGGCAAGGGAACCATTGATGAAGGAGAATTCCGGTCACCAATCGATCGCGACATGCCATACGAAGCTCCAGAGGGACTGAATAAACGAATATCCGAAAGATTAATCTTCCGTTCGTCGTCTGAAACGAATTGACCAATGAAGGAAATGCGCTTATCGGCGACTTGATATTTGTTCGTATTCGGCTTTTCCTCATCGGTTGTCGTCGTCTTTGTCGTCGTTGTAGTATCATCTCCCTCCTCGGTAGTGGTCGCTTCGGTTTCTACTCTACTACTATCTGCGGCAAGTTTTGCGAGTTTTGAGCCCAAAATTACGTTCACGTTTGCCGGTATATTATGCATGAGCGAATGATCGTCGTCGTCAGCTTCTGAGGCTGAACTGCGACTGCCGGAATGATTGTTGTTACTATTGTTATTATTATCATTTGCGCCGCCGCCGCGATTTGATAAGTCTTCGAGTACTAAACTTTCCATGGATGCCCCTCTCACGCTTCCGCCCCTACTCGTCGCTCTCGAAGACGACGGTGAATGCATGATGTGCTCTAAATTCTGAAACCTAGCATACGAATCACTTCCATGAATAGAATCGTAATGTATACGAATTCGTTCTTGTTCAGACATAGAGTTCGGTTTATGATCTTCGGTTTGAAAAATAATCTCGTTATTTTTACCTTTCACGATCGTCCTCGAATCTCCAATATTCGCAAACTTTAAGAATATGTGCTTCTTTCCAAATTTCAAAAAGCACACAGAGCACGTCGTCCCACTCGTCGTCTTCTTCTTAATCTCCTTATCTAATTTCGTAGTCGTTTTCTCAATCGCTTCGTCCAAAAAGGCCGAGAAACCAGTCTTTTCGGACACCGGAGCGTTCTTCTTATCCTCCCTATAACGTTCGTTCTCGTCCATTGCCCAAAATATTTCGTCTAAATAGACTAAGAAGTTTTGCACACATCTCGCTCCGGCATCTTTCCCACTATGCGAATCGAATATCAAAAACGCGCAGTCGCAAATACCTGGCATCTTCTGTATCATCGCGTATGCGTAATCTTCGTTTTTCTTACATGGGATCATTGAGATTGCATATTCAACCCTTTTCCCGACATTATTATCATCGTGATTATTATGCATATCACGGTCGTTATCATTCACATCATTCATATCGTTATCTTTATCTTGATGTGATAGGTCACCAAAACATACAACATCCGGTTTCGGAGCCATTTTAGTTTTATATTACGGATTCTCTCTCGCCTCACTCACTCACTCACTCACTCACCTATCGCGATGAATGGAGGGCACAAAACAACCAACACGTTCATTACTATCGATATCGATATCGATACCGACTCTCTCTCTCCGTGTGCGTGTGTTTGTTATGCCGCGCGCTTGAAAAACTTCCCTTTGCTGAAACCGCGAAAGGACGTTCAGCAGAACAGACTTTTCAGTTTTTGATTTGCAATAAAGTAGGGAAAAACGGAAAAGCGAGCAAAAGTGCTCAGATTAGGAGCTCACGAACCGTTGAAGAAGAACGCGCGGAGCTTTAAAAATGGTTCTTCTACTTCATAGTAACGCGACCCGTAGCGTCATGACTTTGCTACAACTATTCCATGGTCAGCAGTACGCGTGTTTCACGTTCAAACCGTTTCTTGATGCCTGACGACGATCATTAATTAAACTTTGACCGGTTTTCAAAAGCCGTTTTTTTACTGATTTTGTGCGAAATTTTCAAAAAACAAATTTAAGGCCAACGACATCATCTTCATCATCAGAAAAAATATATAATAATACTATAATCAAATATAGTAAAATGACAAATACTAATACTGATACTGCTCATCATCATCATCATCATCATCATCATCATCGTGAGAATAGTAATGCAGAGGTAGAGGAGGAGCGAGAGTTAATGAAGTTAGTAGAACTCAACGAAAGGTTCGAACTTGCGAAGGAACGGAAGATGTTCAAAGAGGCGAAGGAGCTCGCCAGGGAACATTTGGTGATGTTCGAAGCGAGATCGAGAAGGAATGAGTGCGAAAAGAAGATGATGGCGCCTATGATTAAGGCCATGGAGGAGGATTTGAACGAGATCAATATTGCTTTAGAGAAACAAGAACAACGAGGACGACGACGACAACAACAAGAGCGAGAGAAAGGAGAAGAAGAAGAAGAAGAAGAAGAGAAGAATAAGAGTGAGATAAATACGACGAAAACGTTACGAACGGTTGATGAGAATGCTTTTGAAATGAGGACGAATACTTGTGGTCCTATAACGACGACGACGACGACGACGACGACGACGACTAAGATGAAAGCGAGTGCGCCACCGATGACGCCGTCTTCTGTTGACGCCGTAATAGGGAACGACGCCGCTACTATTAAAATAAAAGAGAAGGAAGAAGCGCCAAAGTTAGTTTCGCCGTCGTCTAGGAAGAAGTTAAAAACAAACGCTATGGCGTGGGGTATAGCAGTAGATGAAGACGATGAAGACGATCAGTTTCGCATGGAAGATAATAATGACAATAATAAGAAAGAAGAAGTAGAGGCTGACAAAGTCTTAAAATCATACGGCGCGTTGAAGAAAGAGAAGAAAGAGGAAAAGAAAATGACAAAAATGGAAGAGTTGCAAGAAGAAGCGAGACGCGTTCAATTAGAACAACGACAAAATGCGATTCCAGTTGAACGCGTTGTGAACTATGGGAAACCAACGTCGCTTCATGAAGAAAATAATGATAATAATAACAACATCTACAACAACGCGAGAGCAGTTGGAGGAGGGCGCAGCAGACAATCGCCAAGGAAACAACAACAACGAAATAGTAGTAATAATAATAATAATAATAATAATAGTAATAACAGAAATAACAACAACAATAATAAGCGTGCGTCCGCGGCTTCGCGATACCACGTCAACGACGACGACGACGGTACGACTTATGGCAACAACAATTCTAGAAAGAGACGTTATAATAATAATAAAAGAATATCGGCGGATGCGGGCGCGAACGATGACGATGACGACGACGTCGTTATTTGCGAAGACGACGCCGCCAAATCAAAACCTGCGCGTGCCATGCAATTCATGACGGCTGGGACGCATTATGATTTTGAACGCGCGCAGAAAGGATTAGCTCCAGTCATACAGCCATACCGAGAAGCGAAAGAGAACGGGTTAATTACGAATGGCACTGTTGGGAACGGCAATAAAGTTTTAGTACCAGGGCAAACTGGATTTAGGGGCCCGTTCGATCCGAAACCAGTCGTAAACAACCAACAACAGAAGAACAAAGATGATCCGAACGGCGATTCTAGTCCACCGTTTTCCGAGCTCGCGTTAAGACGATTACAACCAACGGGGACGGAGACGATTCCGGACGAATTATTGAAACTCGAACGCGAAATAGTCGAGCGCGTCATCGGCGAAGTGCTCGATAAACCGAGCACGGTGTCTTGGGATAGCATCGTCGGTCTCGAGCATGCCAAAAATGCAGTGCAAGAACTCGCGGTTTGGCCGATGACAAATCCAGAACTCTTTACCGGTGCGCGCGCCGTCCCGAAAGGCTTACTCTTGTTTGGTCCTCCCGGTACGGGGAAGACTATGATCGGTAAAGCCGTCGCATCGCAGTGCAACGCAGCGTTCTTTTCAATTTCGGCATCTTCTCTAACTTCAAAATGGATTGGCGATGGTGAGAAGATGGTGCGCGCTTTATTTGCTGTTGCGAGACACTGCGCTCCATCTGTGATATTTGTTGATGAAATTGACTCTTTGCTCTCGGCGAGAAAATCTGAAGGTGAACACGAGTCTTCAAGGAGAATGAAGACGGAATTCCTCGTTCAAATGGATGGTTTAGGAAGCGAAGATAAAACGAAGCCAATGTTGCTCATTGGTGCTACAAATAGACCGCAAGAGTTGGATGATGGCGCTAGAAGACGTCTCGCAAAGCAGCTTTATATTCCCTTACCGTGCGCGGCGGCGAGACGAGATATGATTTTGAAAACATTATCGCCAGCTGGTGAAACCGCCGTGATACACGCTCTGACTGAGAAAGATTTAGACATTATTTGCGAAAAAACCGAAGGATATTCTGGATCTGATTTGAAGAACCTTGTGCAAGAAGCCGCTCGAGCGCCGTTGCGAGAATTGTTTGCGAAGAAGAAAAGCGAGCGAAAGTTAAATGGCGGTGGTGAAGGCGACAATGATAGTAACGTAGGCATTATCGTTGATTTGACGAAGAATAGTCAGCAAGACGAAGCGAAAGAGTTGCGAGAGATTTCTGTGGACGATATTCGGAAAGCCGCAAAACAGGTGCGCGCGTCGGTTACGCGGGCAGATGTCGAGTTTCACGAAGAATGGAATAGAAAGCACGGAGCGTTAAGCACGGATTTATTAGAAGATGACGGCGAATGGTAAAGTGATGATATAAGTTCATCCTTGTTGTACTACCGATATAATAGCTATATAATAGAAGAAGAGATAATGATTACAATATACATACATGCACATACATACACACCATTATTACTACAAAAATACTACGTACTACTATTACTAAACTACGTACTATAATTTTACTACTATGTAGAACTAATCGTAAACTTTAATAAAATTCAAAACGCGTTGGAGTAATTTAAGACTCGCGAGATCTTCTTCATCAAAGTAATAACTTGGAATTTCTGAAGCTGAATCGGCGAACTTGAACGCTGCGAAAAAATCTCGTCCATTTGCTTTCGTCAAAGGCACTGGGAAATGCGATGCAACTACTCGATTAGCTCCAGCGAATCT
>Ga0115004_10002367_pt1 | contig 15509 bp, 9 predicted proteins | sample ArcticOcean_MG_C_10_FD_88737 | JGI IMG/M metagenome (GOLD analysis project Ga0115004, IMG submission 88737) | Marine microbial communities from western Arctic Ocean - ArcticOcean_MG_CB11_90 | ecosystem: Environmental > Aquatic > Marine > Oceanic | place: Arctic Ocean: Canada Basin | collected...
AGGCGACATGCAGATCATCGCTCAGATGTTGCGCAACCTTGAAACTCAAGGCGAGATCAACTTCAAAGTACCGCTGGTTATTGCGCCACCCACTTACAACATCGTTGATGAGTTGAAGGCCGAGGGCGACTGGGAACTGCTACAGAAATACGCCGGTTTCGAATTTGACGATGCCGATCCTAAAGGCGCCGCTCGTACCCAGTACCAGAACATTATGTACTTAGAGCGTCCGGGTTGTAACCTGTGTATGGGTAACCAAGAGAAGGCTGCTAAAGGCGATACGGTACTGGCTACCTCTACTCGCCTGTTCCAAGGCCGTGTGGTTGAAGATTCTAACGAGAAGAAAGGTGAGTCACTGCTGGCCTCTACGCCAATGGTTGTACTGTCTAGCATCTTGGGCCGTATCCCAACCATCGAAGAGTACAAAGCCGCCGTTCAGGGCATTAACCTGACCGACTTCGTGCCACCTTCAGCAGACCTCAGTGTTGAGCCACAAGCTGTGCCGGTGAGAGTTATCGGCTAGCTTCTAGTTTTTAACTGGCTCAATGAAAAGCCCCATAGCCAATCACTGCGGGGCTTTTTTATTGAGTGAATACCTATCACCCGCTGGTTTTCTGCAAATAATCTTTAAGCGTAAACATATCTGGTAGTTCTGAGCGCACCGCCTTGATATCTACATGATAACCCCTTTCATTTACCCAACGATGCATCATTGCCATGTCTTTGCCCTAGGCTTTTTCATGCTCTTGCCATGGCATATGCAGCAAGTTTATGGGCTTTTGAGTAATGTCGGCGCTCATACCGAGATACCCGGTTATTCGCTGTGTATGGGCAACCAAGCTCGGGGGTTAGCTTGAGCCACGGTCCTATCAACCTCGACACGTCACTTCCCCAATCGCCTGGGTGATGGTGCTAACGTCTATCTCGCCTCTGCAGAGCTTGCTGCCGTTGGTGGGATCTTGGGCAGACTGCCGACGCCTGCCGAATATCTGAAATATGCCAGCAAGATTGACTCAATGTCTGATGAGATCTATCCCTACATGAACTTTGACCAGATTGAGTCGTTCCAAAGATCAGCCGAGCAGGGTAAGTTAATTGCGGCTCTGCAGATTGTTGAAATCAGCTAACTCGCTGACTTTAACAGACACAAAAAAACCCGCATTTGCGGGGTTTTTTATGTACGACACATTAACGCTAACCGCTTTCTACATATAGGCATTACTGGTATCGGTATGGTCAGTGACATCACGAACCCCTTTGAGCTCAGGAATCTTTTCCATCAGTGTCTTCTCAACACCCTCTTTTAAGGTTAGGTCCACTGCGGAACAGCCCTGACACCCACCACCAAACTCGAGTACAGCAAAGCCATCGGCCATCTCGGCCAGTGAGACCACACCACCATGAGACGCGAGACCCGGATTGATATCGTTGTAGAGAAGATAATTAACCTTGTCTTCAACAGGACTGTCGTCATTGATATTGGGTAATCTTGAATTCGGTGCACGAATAGTCAGCTGGCCACCAAATTTGTCCTCGGCAAAGTCCACCTTCGCTTCATCCAAAAATGGGATGCTGCGAAGCTCGAAGTAAGCCTTAAACGCAGGGTAATCGACAATAATATCTTCCTCGTTATGCTCATCGGGTCGACTGTACGCAATACAGGTCTCAGCTTTAGGCGTACCTGGGTCAGAGACAAACATGCGGATGCCAATACCGTCGCAATCTTGCTTTTCTAACAAGCCAGCAAGGTAGCCCTGCGCAGATTCTGTGATAGTCACGTTGGGCAGCATCACGTTGGGAATAGTAGCATCGGTCATAGTGGTAGCATCGGTCATAGTAGTATCCTGCAGCTAATTCTTGAGTAAAAGACTAGGGTATTTTACGCTATTAAAGGCCAGAGGCAAGAGCCTCTTTTTACTTTTTAACGGTCGCTTTTTTAAAATATGTTGGTATCATGACCATCCATCAAAATATATTGATGGAATAGTCAACTAAGGGTATAGACAGGTATTATGGCTGATAAAATCACTCAGGCAGCACAACGGAGAATTTTAATTCTAGACGGTGCCATGGGCACCATGATTCAGCGCCACACACTTGAGGAAGAGCACTTTCGCGGGGAGCGTTTTTCTCAGTGGCATACTGACCTGAAGGGAAACAATGACCTACTGAGCCTTACCCAGTCAGAAATTATTTACGATATCCACTGCGCCTACTTGGAAGCGGGTGCCGATATTATTGAGACTAATACGTTTAATTCAACCACCATCTCACAAGCTGACTATGAGATGCAGGCGATTTCACGAGAAATCAATGTCGTCTCCGCCCAGCTGGCGCGAAAGGCCGCGGACAAGTTTTCTACTCCGGAACGACCACGCTTTGTGGCGGGTATTTTGGGGCCAACCAGCAGGACGGCTTCGCTATCACCGGATGTGAACGATCCCGGCGCGCGCAATGTCACCTTTGACGAGCTGGTTGAGGCGTATATAGAATCTACTGAAGCACTGATAGAAGGCGGTTCCGATGCAATTATGGTTGAGACTATTTTTGATACTCTCAATGCTAAGGCGGCACTGTTCGCGGTACAGATGGTCTTCGAAAAACAGGGATTTGAACTTCCCATTATGATCAGTGGCACCATTACTGATGCCAGCGGACGCACCCTATCAGGACAAACACCAGAGGCCTTTTGGAACTCAGTCCGTCACAGTAAACCAATCAGTATTGGTCTTAACTGCGCCCTTGGCCCCAAAGAGCTGCGCCCTCACCTACTCGATATCTCCACCGTGGCCGACACTATGGTGAGCTCGCATCCTAATGCTGGCTTACCCAATGAATTTGGCGGCTATGACCTGGACCCCGACGCGATGGCAGAGACCGTTGCTGAGTTTGCCAGTTCCGGACTACTAAATATTGTCGGCGGCTGCTGCGGCACAACGCCAGACCATATTCGTGTTATCGCTGATGCCGTGGCCAATATGAGTCCACGCAAGATTCCTGAGATAGTGCCTGCCTGTCGATTGTCGGGTCTTGAGCCCTTCACTATTACTGCGGAATCATTGTTTGTGAATGTCGGTGAGCGCTGTAATGTTACCGGATCAGCGGTTTTTAAACGCCTAATCTTGGAGGAAAACTATGATGCTGCACTGGAAGTTGCCCGCCAACAGGTTATTAATGGTGCCCAAATCATCGACATTAATATGGATGAAGGCATGTTGGAATCCCTGCCTGCCATGGTCAAATTTTTAAATCTTATCGCCGGGGAGCCCGATATTTCTCGCGTGCCGATTATGGTCGACTCCTCAAAGTGGGAAGTAATTGAAGCGGGACTGAAATGTATTCAGGGTAAGTCAGTGGTCAACTCTATTAGCCTCAAAGAAGGTGAAGTGGAGTTTGTCGAGAAAGCCAAGCTCTGTAAGAAGCATGGCGCTGCTATTGTCGTGATGGCGTTCGATGAAGATGGCCAGGCCGATAATCTCGAGCGCCGAAAGCTAATCTGCCAGCGCAGTTACAATATGCTAGTGAATGAGATCGGGTTCCCCGCGGAAGATATTATATTTGATCCCAACGTGTTTGCTGTTGCTACCGGGATTGACGAACATAATCGTTATGGACTCGACTTTATCGAGGCCTGCGCCTGGATTAAACAAAACTTGCCACATGCTATGACTAGCGGTGGCATCTCCAATGTCTCATTCTCATTCCGTGGTAACAACCCTGTCCGTGAGGCGATTCATTCCGCATTTCTCTTCCATGCGATCCGTGAAGGCCTAACCATGGGTATCGTCAACGCAGGCCAACTTGCCGTTTACGACGACCTCCCAGAAGAATTACGCAAAGTCGTCGAAGATGTCGTGTTATTTCGTGATAGCAATGGAACTGAGAGCCTTCTGGCTATTGCCGACAAATACCGCGGTGACGGCTCAAAACAGGCATCGGTTGAAGACCTCAGCTGGCGTGATGCCACTGTCAATCGCCGCCTCGAACACAGCCTAGTAAAGGGCATTACCGCCTATGTAGAAGAAGACACTGAAGAAGCAAGGCAGCAAGCCGATCGCCCTCTACATGTTATTGAAGGCGCGTTGATGGATGGTATGAATATTGTTGGCGATCTATTTGGCTCTGGTAAAATGTTCCTGCCTCAGGTGGTTAAATCCGCTCGAGTCATGAAACAGGCTGTGGCCTATTTACAGCCTTTTATCGAAGCAGAAAAGGACGGAACTGCCAGCACCAATGGCAAGATCCTAATGGCAACGGTGAAAGGTGACGTGCATGATATTGGTAAAAATATTGTTGGCGTCGTCCTCCAGTGCAATAACTATGAGGTCATTGATCTTGGTGTGATGGTCTCTGCAGAAAAGATTCTCACTACCGCCCGCGAGCAAAACGTGGATATTATTGGTCTTTCAGGTTTAATTACGCCATCCCTTGATGAAATGGTAACCCTGGGTAAAGAGATGGAACGCCAAGGCTTTGATATTCCATTATTGATTGGTGGGGCGACCACATCAAAGGCACATACCGCAGTTAAGATAGCGCCAACCTATACCCGCAACCAGACTATCTATGTTTCTGATGCCTCTCGAGCTGTCGGCGTGGCCAGCAAGCTGATTAGCAAGGAGCATCGCGCAAGCTTTATCGCCGGTATACAGCTCGACTATGAAGCAGTGCGACTGCGCACGGCGAACAGAACGCCAAGGGGAACACTATATACCTACCCCGATGCCATAAAACAAAAGCCGCAGATTAACTGGCGCGACTATCAGCCAACTCTGCCGACGAAGCCTGGGATTACGGTGTTGGATGATTATCCTTTGGCAACGTTGGTGCCCTACATTGATTGGACACCATTCTTTATTACCTGGGATCTGGTCGGCAAGTATCCAAAGATATTACAAGATGATGTGGTTGGCGAGGCAGCCACTTCTTTGTTTGCCGACGCTCAGGCGTTATTAAAAGACATTATTGATAACAAGCGCCTGACCGCAAAAGCCGTTTTTGGTCTCTGGCGAGCTAACACCGTCAACCATGATGATATCGAAGTCTATGCGGACGACGGTGCAAAAATGGCGACATTGCATCATATTCGTCAGCAAATTCAAAAGCCCGGCGCGAGCGAAGAACTTGCCTCGCTGGCGGATTTTATCGCACCAAAAGAGAGTAATATCATCGATTATATGGGCGCCTTTGCGGTCACCACGGGTATCGGTGCCGACGAATTGGCCGCCGAATACGAAGCAAAACTCGATGACTACAATGCTATTATGGTGAAGGCATTAGCTGATCGGTTAGCCGAAGCCTTTGCTGAACATTTACACGAGCGTGTGCGCCTTGAGCACTGGGGCTATGCTGCCGATGAACAGCTAGACAACGAGGCGTTAATAAAAGAGCAATATCGCGGTATTCGCCCCGCTCCAGGCTATCCAGCATGTCCCGATCATACCGAAAAAGGCTCCCTATTTGAGATGCTCAATGTGACGGGGAATATTGGTCTGGAACTGACGGAGAGTTTTGCTATGCACCCAGCCGCGTCGGTCAGCGGTTGGTACTTTGGGCACCCAGATTCAAAGTATATGAATACCGGAAAAATTGCCCCCGATCAGGTAGAATCGCTGGCATCGCGCAAAGGTCTTTCAGTCCCTGAACTGGAGCGTTGGTTAACACCCATTCTAAATGACTAATCGTAGCGGCGAGATTAACGATTAGAAAACTGCAAGCCATTGACTAGCCAGGAGGCAAAAATGGACAGTAATGGTTTCAAAATGGAAGGAGACGACGCAGTGAGTGAGTCCAATGTGCCCGCTAATAAACCGGGCCTAGGGACGGTGGTAAAAAGTATTTTGGCTGCGGCAATAGGTGTGCAGAGCAACAAAAATCGTAAGCAAGATTTTGAAGAGGGCAATCCTCTAGCCTTCATTATTGGAGGCTTTATTTTTACTCTGTTATTTATCGTGATCATTGCTTCGATAGTCGGTTTTGTTTTAAGTAGAGCCTAAATTATCTCAGCCTAGTATCCTCATAAAATCAATGCATAGACGATTGAGATTTACTCATGATCTCGACATAAAAAAGACCGCGAAGGGTAATCCTCGCGGCCTTTTTTCTTCGTCTACTTGCCATTTAAAGGTTATATATTTCCTGCAGAAAAACGTTCATTGAACAGGTAACAAAGGCATAACCAGCGATACGCAAACCGCTAGTGGAGGTGCTAGTCAATGACATAACCGTCACAATACTGACGGCATTGGCTATGACGTCCTCAATTACAGCACTTGAAAATCTTCTGCAAGGAGTTCTTCAGCATAATTACTCTCGGTGGTAATGCTTGCCAAGTACGACAGATTTCGCGGTAAAACCTGACTGGCAAAAAAGTTCGCAGTTTTAATTTTTTGCCCGTAAAACGGATCGCTAGCACCTTGGTCAATGCGCCCCTGCGCAGATATAGCCAGCTTCATTAACAACCAAAACGAAATGCTATTCCCAAATAGCATCATAAAACTATAGGCCAGCGAGGATGATTTTTCACTGTGACTCAGGACGTAAGCTAGCGCCTGCTGGCACTGCTCGACGGTCGTCGCCAGCGCCACAGCCAAATGCTGAACCGAATTATCGGCAGCTGCGGGACTATCAACCGTGGACTGCATATCAACAAGTAATCTTGATATCGTCTCACCACCATCACGCAGGCATTTGCGACCGACAAAATCCAGCGCCTGAATACCATTGGTGCCTTCATAGATAGGTAAAATGCGCGCATCGCGCATATGCTGAGCAGCCCCAGTCTCTTCAATAAAGCCCATACCACCGTGTACCTGAACCCCTAGAGAGGTACTTTCCATGGACACCTCGGTGCACCAGCCTTTGACTAAAGGCGTCATAACCTCAACTAACTGGGCATCCGCAGCTCGCTGATCAGCATCTGTATGATGATGACTGCGGTCCTCGGCAGCAATAGTAAAAAACGACATGGCCCGCCCAGCTTCAGTCAGAGCACGCATCTGCATGAGCATGCGCTTCACATCAGGGTGATTGATAATCGGCGCATTGCCATCATGCCCCTGTACCTTTCCCTGTACTCGATCTGAGGCATAGGCCACGGCTTGCTGATAGGCTCGTTCACCGACACCTATACCCTGGTGACCTACCGATAAGCGTGCGTTGTTCATCATACTGAACATACAGACCAAACCCTGATTTAAAGGTCCAACCAAATAGCCCACTGCGCCGCCGTCATCACCAAATGCCATAGTACATGTAGGACTGCTATGAATGCCGAGTTTATGTTCTACACCAACAGCTTTCACATCGTTAGCATCTCCGAGGCTTCCATCCGCGTTGATCAAATATTTGGGAACTAAAAATAACGAAATACCATGATTACCTGCCGGCGCATCTGGCAGTCTTGCCAGCACCAGATGGATGACGTTCTCCGCCAATTCATGGTCTCCCCAAGTAATGTAAATTTTCTGCCCACTAATCAAATAATGATCTCCCGCGGGTACGGCTTTAGTTTTCACTGCGGAAAGGTCGGTACCAGCCTGAGGCTCAGTAAGATTCATTGTGCCCGACCAAACCCCAGATATCAGATTACCCAGATAGGTCGTTTTTTGCTCTTCAGTACCGTAGAGATTGAGTGCGTGAATGACCCCGCGGGTGAGCATCGGCAGAAGGCTAAAGCCCATATTTGCAGACTGCAGCATCTCTTGGACGGCAACATCAATCACCCCAGGGAAACCGGCACCGCCATATTTACTATCGCCACTTAAACAGCACCAGCCTGCCTCTACCATCTGCTTGTATACACCGTCTAGCATTGGCGCAGTCACCACTAAACCGTCTTTTAGGTGGGCCGGCTGCACATCCGCTTCCCAGTTAGTCGGTGCTACTATCTCTTCAAAGAACTTGGCCGCCTCAGGCAAAATGGCGTGCACCATGTCACTAGTTGCCTCCTCATAACCGGGCATTTTGCAGTGCTCTTCGTAACAGACAAGCTCCTCAAAAATAAATGACAGTTCCTTTTGCGGTACTCTGTAGACAGACATAATTTAAATTTCTCATCAATTGACTTATAGGAGACAAGTATTGTTCGATTTTGTAGCGGTGTAAACTCAAAACAATGACTACCCAGTTCGCCCACAAGAGGCATCAGGCTTATGTATTGGCATCCAACACAACGGACATCAAGGACCGCGTTGCACTACAAGCCCAATAAATAAAAATGAACTCAAGGTTCAGCCGAACATACAGCAGGTTCGAGGCGATCTCTGGGAACAAATCAGGATTTAGCGCCATGTGAATATTGGCTGGGAAAACCGCAATAACCAGCGCTACGAGATCCCAACCCGCAGCGGGGCAGAACGCCAGGATGAGTACACAGACTCCGCCAAGCAACTAAAAAAGTGCTGATGTAGACGGCCTCTGAGTGAAGCGGCAAGTAAGCCGGCATGTTATTGACGTAAAAAGTTGGGTTAACAAACTAATCGACACCCACATTGATAAAAAATGCTGCCAAGCCCAACAATGCGCCACTTTTCAGGCGACTTTTGGGTAATCGGTCGCATTTGAAATCGCCTTAAGCATTTTTAAACCTCGAAGAATTGATTGACAGGCAAATCGCGGATGCGCTGACCGCTCGCCGCAAAAATGGCATTGGTAACACTGGCCGCCACAGGTGGCACACCTGGCTCACCAACCCCTCCGGGGAGCTCATCCTGACCTGACACTATATGCACCATCATCGGCGGGCACTGCTGCATGCCTGTGATCGGAGCATCATCAAAATTGGACTGCTCTATGCGACCCTGTTTGACCGAGACGCCACCCATCAGCGCGATGGTTAGACCAAAGACCATCGCACCTTCAATCTGAGCCTTTACCCGATCCGGGTTCACTACCAAGCCACAGTCAATAGCAGCATGCATATCCAATACTTTCACCACATCCTCGATAATCTCAACTCTGGTCGCCACTGCCACATAGGAGGCAAAACTTCTGTGCATGCTGAAACCCCAACCCTGTCCCTTAGGAAGTTTTGCATACATGTCTGTACTCTTTTCGATAACATCGATCAGATGTTTAAAACGCTTGACCTCAATGGGATATCGGCCCAGTGACTCACCATAATTTTCATAGTCAGCACCATCGTCTGCCGGCATAACTGTGCTGTTATTACCCAACAACTCTCGCCACATATCAGTCACACGAATGTCCTTGGCCTCCGCCACCTCATCGACAAAGCTGCCCAGCCCAAAGCCATGGTGGATATTGGCCACCGATCGCATCCATCCAATACGCACATGGGCGTCGGCACTGTGACTCTCAAAACTCTGATGTTGGGTATCGATAGGTGCGTCGACAAAGCCCTGAGACAGCTCACCTGCCATAGGCCACCAGATCATCCGAGTAAATGTTGATGCTATCGTAGGAAATGAGGTCCGTTGTAACCAGGCACTGACGTTCCCCGCTGCATCTAACCCTGCCTGATAGTACTGGGCACTAATAGCATGGTAATAATCATGCTTAATGTCGTCTTCGCGACTCCAAAATACCTTCACCGGACGTCGGCTTTTATGCGCTAAGTAGGCGGCTTCGCAAACAAAGTCAGCCTTAGATTTACGACCAAACGCACCACCCAATAGAGTCACGTGCAGGACAACCTTGCTCTTAGCCAATCCCAGTAACGAGGCGACTTCATCACGGGCACTCTGCGGATTTTGTACGCAGGCCCAGACTTCCATAATACCATCGTGAAACCATGCAGTGGCCGCAGGGGGTTCCATCGGCTGGTGTGGTTGATAGGGCACCGTGTACACAGCCTCAACCGACTGCGCTGATAGTTCAATCTGCTTATAAAAGTCGCCACGCTCACGCGCGATACTACCTTTAGTTTTTACTTTCTCAACCATTTCTCGGGAAAACTCTACCGAATCATGCTCGCCACTGGCGCCATCTCGCCACTCTAGCTGAAGTTTTTCTCGGCCTTTAAGCGCCGCCCAAGAATTACTGGCTAAGACGGCCACCCCAGATTGCGCCTTAAATTTAACCGGCCGCCTCTGGGCCGGCATGCGGATAATATCCTCAACACCCCTGACTTTACGCGCTTGGCTATCATCCACTTTTTTGAGCTTGGCACCCACAACAGGCCAGCGAGAAATGCTGGCATAGAGCATATTGGGCAGCTGCACATCTTGCCCATAGACAGTATTGCCCGTCACGATATCATCCATATCAACGATAGCCACTGACTTACCAATCAACTTAAACTGTTCGACTGATTTTAATACTAGGGTCTCTTTTGCTGGCGCAGGCAGAGCTGCAGCATCCAGTGCCAACTCACCAAAACTCAGCGCTCGGCCTGAAGTCTGATGATGCACCGCATGCTCCCTCGCTACCACCTCGTCTACAGGCACCTGCCAGCGGTTAGCTGCGGCCTGCTCGAGCATCATTCTAGCGGTCGCACCCATGTCTCGCATAACTGTATAAAAATTTCTTACTGATCTGGAACCATCCGTGTTTTGATCGCCATATTCTGCGTTGGCCAACGCTTGCTCGACATGTACCTTAGACCAGTCGGCCTGTAATTCATCGGCTACAATCTGAGGCAGGCCTGTGCGAATACCCTGCCCCATCTCTGAACGGTGGCAGAGAATAGTTACCTGACTATTCTCTGCAATGTGCACAAACAGATTAAAAGCTGGACCTTTACTCTGCTCATTCCCTGTAAGCGCAATATTGGCAAAAGGACCCTCATTCCCCACTGCGATTCCGCCCAGTACCAACCCACCAGAGACAATCCCGATGGAATTTAAAAACTGACGCCGCGTAATAGACTGCACCTGTCGCGAGATACGCCCATTGGTATTTATAATATCTTGGGTCATGAAGAGGGCTCCCAAACAGACACCTTAGCCGCGGTCTTAATCGCTGCTCGAATACGCGGATAGGTACCACAGCGGCACAGATTACCGCGCATGGCCTCATCAATTTGGTTGTCACTGGGGTCAGGATTGCGTCTTAACAATTCCACAGCGCTCATTATCTGCCCCGACTGACAGTAACCGCACTGGGGCACATTGTGCTCCCGCCATGCCTGTTGCACCGGATGTGAGCCGTCCACAGAGAGTCCTTCAATGGTGGTAATAGACCGGCCAGCAGCCGTCGCCAGAGTGATTTGACAGGAACGCACCGGCTGACCATCAAGATGGATAGTACAGGCACCACAAAGGCCCTTGCCGCAGCCAAACTTAGTCCCCATCAGACCTAATTCATCCCGCAGCGCCCAAAGTAGTGGTATATCTTGGTCGAGATCCAGCGCAACGGCATCACCGTTAATTGTCAGTCGAGTTACCATGCTATATAACCTCTGCAGAACCAAATTCAGCAATGAGACTGTCATTCATCTTGCGCTGTTCGGCTTTAATATCAAACTGATTGCACAGACCGTTATTCCAACTCTGGTATTCGGCCAACCGATTGTCACCAACAGCCGTAAATGCCTCCCAAACGATGAAACATTTCTCAAGTTCGGTAGAACCCGAATCCTCTGAGACATCATTAAGTAGAGTGACCATATTATCCAACTCAACATCCATTCTTAAAAGATCATCTTTATCCAAATGGATAAAGGCGGGGTCAGCGCCCTTGAATGCAGTCCAATCAAAAGGTAAAGCAGCACTTGGATCAGCGGATCGCGCAAAATTACTCCAGGCGCCCATCATGGTCGCTGCCATCTGTGACCTTGCCTTGCCTTGGGGATAGATATAGGAAGAGATCGGACCATAGCTGAATACCCCAGTCAAAAAGGCGATATCAGTTCCGTGAGCGGCACCAATGATATTGGGGAAATCTATAAAGAAAGACTTAGCTTGATGGTCCCAGTCAAAACTATAGGCATATAAGTTGTCATAGCCCGCTGACTCCAAGGCCAATAAGGGTTCATCAACGCCGCGTAATTTCCAAGCATGGGAACGCGTGCGCACCCAAAATTCAAACAGCTCAGGGTTTTTCAGAGTTATCTTAGGGGGCAGCAATTTGGTTAGTATGTAGCTAGTATCGAGAAAGTAACGATGCAGTCCCAGCCATAGAGACACCTCATCTTTAGTAGCACCAGCAATCACCGGCACATTTTTGGCATACTCAGTCATACCCAATGCCGCTTCCATGCCTTCCTTCGGAATCACTATGCCGTCGATAGTGGTCAGGGGTATTTCGTCATAGCTCGGTAAATCACCATAATAGAGCCCGACAAACTCTCTCGCATCCATCGTCCTAAGTGACTGACGAACCTCGTCAACACTATAATTTGTCAGCGGCTTATCAAGTATTTTGTTAACGATCTGCCATGAACCGCGCTTGATAAGCGGATCAGCAGCATTCAGATTGTAAGCACTTTTCTGCGGCGCGCTGGTCGTGTAACCAGACTGGGAAATAGCCTTATGGAAAAGCCCATTGGCCAGAGGCGAGGCCAATAGAGCAAAGACATTATGCCCTCCTGCGGACTCACCAAATATCGTGACATTACTGGCCTCACCACCAAACAAGTGAATATTTTTCTGCACCCACTTAAGTGACTCAATAATATCCAAGGTACCAAAGTTAGAGGATTTGTCTATGCCCTTCTGCAGTCCCTGAATGGCCGGATGAGTAAACCAGCCCAAAGCCCCCAACCGATAGTTGATGGTGACCACAACCACATCTTGACTAGCAACCAATGCAGTAAAATCATAGTAGTCTTTTAGTCCTGTTGTGTTCCCACCTCCATGAATCCAAACCATCACCGGATACTGCTTGCTGGCAAAATCTGCTGGTGCGCGAATATCTAAATACAAACAGTCTTCAGAGCCAACAATCCCTTCGCCGCTAGCCCCCGCGTAATTACTGGCCTTTTGTACGCAGGCCGACTCTTCTCGCCGGACAATTGTTCGATCTGGGGATACCAGCTCTCGTGTGGCTTTCCAGCGCAGATCGCCCAACGGCGGCTGCGCAAAGGGGATGTCAAACCAAGAGACCACGCCGGCTGCGGATCCAGTTGATTGATCAACCGATAGTTGGCCCTGCACGCTACCCACTGAGGTACTTATTTTGTTTTCGGGAAGGCGCTCCACAATAGAATCAGCGACCCCACCAAACTGGCAGGCGCTTAGGAGTAATGCTGAAATGAGTAACAAACGGATCATAGTTGGCTTCTTATTTTTGTAATTGGTCCTGATTTGGTGTCACTTTCGTTACGCACGTTTCAGCTTATTCGATCACTAGCGTATTGGGAATTAAAAACACCTTAATACCCTGTTTGCTAAACGCAGCAGTGACAGGCACACCCGCATACTGGAGTCGATCAACTATCTGGCAAAGGTGCAACATCCGCTGCAAACTGCAGCTTAGCGAGGCGAGCATAAAGCGGGCAGCTTAAAAGCAGTTGCTTATGACTACCCTCTGCAATCTTCTTTCCGGCATCCATAACCACTATCTGATCGGCATGTAAAATAGTCGCTAGTCGGTGGGCAATAATCACCGTAGTACGCCCTTTCATTAACTTATCAAGGGCTAGCTGCACTTTGTATTCACTTTCGGCATCCAAAGCGCTGGTGGCCTCGTCGAGCAATAGAATGCGCGGATCTTTTAATAGCGCCCTGGCAATCGCAATACGCTGCCGTTGCCCCCCTGATAAACGCACACCCTGCTCACCCAAGTCACTGTGATAACCCTCGGGTAGCTTGCGAATAAACTCATCGGCATGAGCCGCCACCGCTGCCGCGATAACCTGCTCATCCGTAGCCGAGGATTTACCATAGCGGATGTTGTACATGACATCGCCCGTAAACAGTGTTGGCTGCTGTTGCACCACAGCGATCTGCTCACGCAGTTCCGTAGGACTGAGCTCCCTAATATCTAGTCCGCCAAAGGAGACCTTACCAATTTTCGGGTCATAAAAGCGCTGAATTAAATCAAATAAGGTAGACTTCCCAGCGCCAGAAGGGCCCACTAATGCGACATTTTTATTCTGTTCTATACCCAGTGAGAAGGCATCCAATGCCGGCTGATCTGGCCGCGACGAGTAACAGAAGGTCAGCTCCTCAAACGCCAAAACAGGCATCAAATCTGCAGCCGATTGATTGATATTATCTGCCACGACAATATCGCTGTTGGCATGAAGCAACTCCATCAATCGCTCCGTGGCACCTGCTGCGCGCTGCAATTCTCCGTAAACTTCAGACAGAGACGCCACGCCCGTGGCCATCATAACGGCATAGAATATAAAAGCGCCTAACTCACCACCCGTCATAGTGCCGGCAATGACATCCGAACCGCCAACCCAGAGCATGCCTGATAGTGCCGAGAAAACTAGCAGTATCACCACAGCAATTAACGCCGCACGCTGACTCACTCGGCGTTTTGCCACTCGAAAAGCACGCTCAACCTCCTCATTAAAAGCGCGCTTTTCCTGCGCTTCCTGAGTGAAACTTTGTACCGTTTTGATGTGTTGGATTATCTCACCAGCGTAGGATCCTACATCGGCAATACTATCCTGACTTTCTCTGGACAACTGGCGGACCTTGCGCCCAAAAACTAAAATAGGCATCAGTACCACTGGCACGGCGATCAAGATAATCAACGATAGCTTAAAGTTAGTAATCAGCAGCATCGCTAATGCGCCGGTAAATGTGATCGCACTGCGCAGTGCTATCGATACTGAGGAGCCAATAATAGACTGTAGCAAGGTGGTGTCGGACGTTAGACGCGACATGATGTCGCCACTCCGGTTGGTCTCAAAAAAAGCGGGATGCAGATCAATCACATGATCGAATACCGCGCTGCGAATATCCGCGCTGACACGCTCGCCCAGCCAAGAGATCAAATAGAACCTTAGATAGGTCCCAATCGCCATCAACAGGGCGGCACCAATAATGAAGACTATGGCAGTATTTAGATGAGCCTGAGACCCCTGCCCAAAGCCCTCGTCAATGACCAACCGCATACCCTGGCCAATAGACAACGTTACCGCTGCGGTAAATACCAACGCCATCAAAAATATGCCAATCTGCAGGCGATAGGGTTTTAGGAACTGCAACAGAGATAACAGCACAGGCGTGTTGATAGCCTCTGCTGAGTTTGGGGCAGACCCAACCGATTGATTCGATGACAAAGTTTAAGTACTCACTGGCTAATGATTGGGTTACCAACGGTGAGATTATGACTTTCATGGTCGGTTATGCAAGGGTTATACGGTGTCCGGGCAGCGAATGATTACTCGGGCAGCTAAACATTAACAGTTAGGTGTGAATATCGCCAAAATGGCCGCCTCGTTTTAGGTCATCGGTCGTGATATCGTTCGCACCAGCAGGCGCATTGACAGTGGATCTGACAATAGGGCTAATACTTTAACTCTCACCACATTACAGGCTTACGCATGGCACAGATTGAGACCCTATCAAAACGTCCAGCACTGCGATTTTGGGGCTGGGGTTACGCCGATGAACACCTCACAGTAGAGGAGGACCGTCTGGTTGAGG
>Ga0115004_10002372_pt1 | contig 15500 bp, 11 predicted proteins | sample ArcticOcean_MG_C_10_FD_88737 | JGI IMG/M metagenome (GOLD analysis project Ga0115004, IMG submission 88737) | Marine microbial communities from western Arctic Ocean - ArcticOcean_MG_CB11_90 | ecosystem: Environmental > Aquatic > Marine > Oceanic | place: Arctic Ocean: Canada Basin | collected...
ACTAAAGTTCTCGCTCTTATTAAGTATTTCACGCGAAAGTAATCATCTTTTATATCGTTCATTTGACGATGTATTATTAATTTCACGATATAGTATGCTGCGAAGAAGTAGATAGCATAGGTGTGTGTTTGTTCTTTTAATAAATAATAATATTCCAAATTATCTTTCTTTTTATACTGTCGATGCTGCTGATGAGGCTTTATTGTTATGATTATTGGGACACACGCTTTTTATTATTAGTTAATAATAGGATGGTGAACTTTACACAACGACGACGAAGACGATCATCATCATCATCATCATCAATTACATCAACGATACTGAAAAGTTTCTTTATTTTTATCACTAGCAGTGGCAAAATTATTACTACTATCAAAGCCGAGTGGGATGGAACTTGTTTGGGACCAAGGTGTGAAGAAAAAATATGTTCGCAAGCATTGACGTGTAAGAATGGAGGGTATTGCGATGGGCAAAGTAAATGCATATGTCCACCAGATTATGGAACGATGACGTGTGGGGAGAAGGTCACTTTTTGTACTGGCGGTATATCATGCTATAACGACGCCTTATGTCCTGCTCAAACTGGCACTGGATGCAGATGTGACCCTCATTTTACAGGGTTCCAATGTCAAAACGCGGTTGAGAATATTCAAGACTGTCAAGAAGGAACGAATCATTACTGTTTAAATAGTGGAGTATGCAATACTGATGGCTTAGCTGCGTGTACGTGCGTTGGGAACTATGCAGGCGAGTATTGCGAAAAAGCAGTCACGAAATGCGACGAGTTCCACGCAGTTCAATATTGCGAAAATCAAGGCATTTGCAAAGGGACTGGGTGCGAGTGCATTGCTGGCTATCATGGCGTGCAATGTCAAAATATTGGAATCGACCCGCTCGCATCGTCGGCATTATCATCATCTTCGGCAAAGTATAGTAAAGAAGAACTCTCTATTGGCTTTGGAATCGTCGTCGTTCTACTCGTTATCGCTATTATTGGTACAGTATGTTGCGTGAGGCAAAGATCCAAAAGAAAAAACTCACAAAACATTCGTAGAGCGGCTTGGAATTCAAACTTTGGGCCAGGTGCGTACGTTTATGAAAATGGCAATCAGTTGGATTACCGAACTAATAATAACAATAATAGCGCAAGGGCGACGACGAGTAATGAACGAAAACCGGCAAGAACACAAGATATTGAGATGAGTTCTCCTGAAACGTTTCATACGCCGATAGGAGGAGGAAATGAAGTAGCAGGACGAGCGTATCAGCCACCGGACGATCAGTTTGGCGGCGATTTGCCATCTGCCTATACAGTTTCGTCGCCGCAAACGATCCCAAACCCGATTGCAGCCGCTTTAGAGCTCGCTAATCGCGATTTAGGTGAGCAAAAGTAGTAGAAAGAGATATTCTCAGAACGGTGCTTATCAGTTTGAAAAGTGAGGATTGTGACAAAGACCTCAGACTGGTGAAAGACGCGCTTGTGAACAACGTTAGGTCACGCAAGCATCTTCCACTCCGGTTTCAATCAGCATTCATTTAGGGGAGTCAACTAATCGTCAAACATTTATTATGTAATGTTGATCCAAGCATTGAGAGGATGCCGTTTAGTAAACTCCATTCTATCTAACATACACTAGTACTAATACTATCTAATACTATAGCTCCAAAATTTGTGCTTTGAAACGCTGTCTACTTCTTCTTCTTCATCAACTTCTGAATCAGCTTGGCTGCTGCTCGAGGAGATTTCTGTTATTTTACGCCTTTCCTCTCTACAAATGTCTTTTATTGCCTCAAATGCTAACTTTGCGCTGTATAAAGAAGATGATTTATCGGTAGCTTTCAACCACTGTAAACGATTTCCTATTCTTGATCTCGGGTGCTGTCGTTCACGCTGTAAGGTCGAAAACCACTCTTTCGTGCTTTGTTCCTCTTGCATCATCTTTGAAAATAACGAATGCCAGCGCTTGCACGTTAGCGAAGCAATAACGATATCCGTTTTACTGTTAAACTTCAAGAATATTTCCCTGAGAACTTCTTCAGGAATATTGTCTTCAAACAATAATATCGCGTTGTTGTTCTTGTCTTCTTCTTCATTTTCATCTATTGTTGTCGTCGTTGTTACTTCATTTTTCCTTCGCCGTGTTTCTCTCACTTCTGCTTTTCTGAGTGCCACTTTCAGTTTCCTTTTATCGCTCGATTTCATGTCCATCTTCATCACGGCATTAGCCAAACGACACGCTTTATAGATCTCCATCTCGGACTTTGCTAGTTCGAGGATTTTCTCCGTATCATCAATAATCTCCTTCATTTCGTTCTTCATGAACGTTTTATAATATGTCACAATCTCATATATTTCGTCACATGCGGGTAATAAATTCAAATTCATCGTCGTGATAGCTTTAGATATTTCAAATAACTTGTTATAGCCATAGAATAGTTTCCCACGCTTATTACGAGTTCGTTTATTATTATTATTATTATGATGATGATTATTTTGGTTATTTTGAGTAATAGTATTACGCATATTTTAGTTTAGTAATACGACGTACAATAGTGTGGAGAGCAAAAAAAACAGTGTTGCTGATGCTGCTGCCGCCGTCTGCAGAAGAAAGACTCATGCGGCGATATGCCGCTACTACTCATCAAACGAAGGTTAGCTCACGTCTAAGAATCACACGATATGATAATAATAATCAGAAACAGAAACGGACATCATCATCATTCTTAGGATTACGAAGAAGAATAACTAAATCATCGGCATCATCATTTTCTCAGCCTGCTCGTTCTGCTTCTTCGAAGACGACTGTGGATAACAAAACCAATGGAAGTATTACCAACGACGGCGCGTTCATTAGTCAACCACAGATTAGTTCAGAGACCGAAACAACAAGAACGATCGTATTCATTGCAGAAGATGAACTTTATTCTATATCATTAAATACAGATGATTATGTTAATAGTAATAGTAATAATAGTAAATTACGCCCACACAGATTAACCACCGCTACTGGAGAAGTGTTCGCTCCATTGATTTCAAAGTGTGGGAAGTTTGTTGTTTTCGCCGCGAGTGAATATTTTGCAATGGAACTATACGTAGTTCCAATAGAAGGAGGTCAAGTGAAGCAAATGACGTTCATGGGCGCCGATTTCGTTCGACCGGTGTCGTTTTCAAACGATGGACGAGAGTTATATTTCATCTCGTCTTCGCAACAAAAGACGCAAGACGAAACAGACGTATGGGCGTTGGATTTATCGCATAAAGAAGACGGCGACGAAAGTGAATACAACACTTCTACTTTACCTAAAGCAAAACATCCTAAGAAGTTGAATTTAGGTCCCGCGACTGCGTATGAAGTAAATGATGAAACTGGTTTAGCTCTATACGCGCGGAATACGCAGGCGACGGCTCCGTGGAGAAGATATAGGGGAGGTGCATCCGGCGATGTTTGGATCGGATCATCGACGTCCGCGTTTGTTCGTGTAGATCCTTTGAACAACTTTTTTAAATGCATTTCTCAACCTAAGTGGTTAAACAGTTCGACTATAGTGTTCCTCGCAGAGTCAATAGCGGGTGGCGTGAAGGGTTTATGGTCGTATAAGGTTGTTAATGGCGACGACGGTGTGGCAGAGCAACAAGAACAAACACCAAAGCTACTTCTCGAAGATGCATACATGCAGACCTACTGCATCGAACCTTCTGGAGCGTGTATTTATGCATCTAGATATGGTAAGATGGTATACGTGAATGACTTACATAAAAATGCTCAAACAACAACATCATCATCCACGACAAGTAGTAATTCAAATCGTCATCAACTCTCTTTCAAATGGACCGGTCCAAGGAAACAACTCGAACGAAGATACGTTACTGCTGACACATTCATACAAAACTGGGATATTGATCCCGGAGGACGTTTTATGACTACAATCGTTAGAGGTGTTGTTCATTCCTTCGGGTTATGGGATGGACCTGCGCTACAATACAGCCCGATTAAAAACGATAATAAAGTTTTTGCTGAATCTGCTGCTGCTGCTCCTGCTCCAAAAGAAGAAGAAGAAGATGCAAGAGGTAGTGCATTGCTACGCAAACTTATGCACGAGACGAATGCGCAAGCTCGAGCTCGTTTTGCAAAATTCACGTATGACGCCGAACGTATAGTAATTGTAAGCGATCAAACTGGCGAAGATGATTTAGAAGTTCACTGGGAAGACAACAGACGCATGCCGTTTAGATTAAAAATTCCATCATCTGTATTAGGGCGCGTTGAAGATATCGTCTGTTCTCCCGAAGCTCCGCTTGCCGCTGTTATCAATCATAGATCGGAGCTCCTGATTATTGATATAAACACTGGTGAAACCAAAATTGCAGATAAAAGTGGTGAAGATAGAGGTTTGTATCAGATGTCATGGAGCCCGTGCGGCAATTGGTTGGCGTTTACATCCAGAAGAAACGTTGAAGTATCAGAAATAAAGATTCTCGACGTACGAACTGGTGAGTGTCGATCGGTTACAAACCCCGTTTTGAGTGATTCAAATCCATCCTGGGATCCCGACGGTAGATACCTTTACTTTCTCAGCGCTCGAGAGTTGGAACCGCAATACGACGCGCACTCTGGCGGTATGAATTTTCCGCAAACTGAGAAACCTTACGTTCTATTGCTGCGTAAAAATGTTCGTGATCCTCACTTGAAAGAAATTCGCGCTCCGGGTGACGAATCATACACTGAATCATTTGCACTCGGTGATATTGATATCGATCTCGATGATAATAAGACGGAAAAAGGCAAAAAGAAGACTGCCGCAGCCACTTCTGACGTCGCGAATAATAACGACGACGACGTAGACGACAAGAAAAGTTCAAAATCATCAGAAAAGGACGAAGACGGGGACGAAGATGATGATGACGATGCCAACGATGAAGATGAAACCGATTCAGACAAACCTCCAATTCCAACAGAAATTCATTTCGACGGAATAACAGAGCGAGCTATTGCACTTCCGTTACCTTTAGGACGATATTCTGATTTACTAGCATTACGGCACGATAGATTTATGGTGGTCAAGTACCCAACAGTTTCTAGTGGAGAAGTAAATTTAACAAACAGTGAAGATGACCTTGATGAGCAACGTGGAGGGGCGCTTCTTCTTTTTGATGTTCGAGATTTATCTGCACAAGTTCTAGTATCAAGTGGAGTCACTGACGTCCATTTATCGGCGAATAGAAAAGTCATGGTCCTCGAGAAATCCGAAAAAGGATACGTGTCAGAGTTGAAAGCCTATAAAGCTGGTTCTAAACCAGACGATGAAGAGAGCGAGGATGATTTTTCATATCGCTCGACGTATACTCGAAAATCTGGCTCTATCAACCTCGATCGTGTGCGAGTATTGATTGATCCAAAGCGAGAATGGGCACAAATGCTGTTGGAAATTTGGCGAAGAGTTCGTGACGACTTATTCACAGATCCTTTGAAGCTTAAGGATGTAAATTGGAAAGAATCGTTAGTATCATCAGTGGCAGTCTTACCTTCAATAAATACAAGAGCTGAATTCGCAACGCTCGTGTCAGATATGCTGGGCGAGCTCGGCTTTTCCCACGCGTATGTATCGATTGGCGATGACGGTAGAGCAGACCTCGATAGAGACCATCGCCCTGGTTTCTTAGGTGCCGATTTTGAGTGGAACGATGATTTCAGTGGCTACGAAATTAAGTCAATTATAAAAGGTGATCCTTGGTCGTTGCAAAACTCGGGATCGTTATATCGAGCGAGCGCCAATATCAAAGTCGGTGACGTCTTAGGCGCAATCAATCGTGTTCGATTAACTCCGGAAGTAACACCTGAAATGCTCCTTTACGAAACGGCTGGCAACGAAGTTCTCCTCTCAATTTTGAAAAAAGATACCGGTAAATTAATTGCTACAAGAACTCGTGCTATCAGTCGAGAACTGGATCCTCGATACAGGGATTTCGTAGAGCGTACGACATCATACGTGCACGAAAAATCTTATAATAAAGTTGGATATCTACATCTACCGGATATGGAGCGCATGGGATTCTCAAGTTTTTGGCGTCATTACTGCACTGAGTCTATAAACCAGCGCGTGTTGATTATTGATTTACGAGGCAACGGAGGTGGTCATATCTCAGGACTTCTTTTACAAACTTTAACACAAAACGCTTTAGCTTTAGATGTCCCAAGGCGAGGATCACCACTTATTTACCCATCAAGAGCGCCGTCGGGGTCGATAGTCGCAATTGTCGACGAGAATACAGGCAGCGATGCTGAACTCGCAGCACATGCATTTCAGAAGCTTGGCATTGGGAAGATCGTTGGCGAGAGAACTTGGGGTGGGCTTTTAGCAGTATCGCGAGCAGATTCTTTATTAGATGGCTCTGTGTTGAGTATGCCCACACAAAATGTGATTTTGCGCGACGATGACGGAGATGATACTGACTGCGTAACTAATTCGATTGAAAACCGAGGGGTCGTTCCTGACGTTGAAGTTAGACGAATACCCGGAAATGTAGACGTGCAACTAAATGCCGCTATTGAAGTAGCGCTTCGATTGGTTGAAGAAAAATCATCAATAATGTTTGGTGGAAAAGCAAGTAAAAATAATCATAGTCATCATTCTTCTGCTGATGAAATGAATATGGGCGATAAAACGCCGCCTTGGAATTTTCAAACATTTGCCAAATTCCCTCCAACGTTGGCCGAGGAATTACTGGAGAAAGAAGCCGCTTCTACTGCTGCCGCAACAAAATCTAATAAAAAGGATACCAAAGACGACGACGAAAACGGTAGCGAGATTAAAAAGACGAAATCATCCTCGAAAAGTAAGAAACCCGTAGCGGCGGCGGTGAAAAAGAAGAGCAAGGCAAAGATTAGTAATGTTACGAACGATGATGAAGATAAAAGTGGTGATACCATCAATGTAAGTGATGATGTGTCATAATTAGTTGGTTTTATGTATTTAGCGTTAGCTTTGACTTATTTATTCTTTAACTCTGATGATAACGATTTAATCCTTCTGAAATTCTATCGATTGCTACTTTTAAAGAGGCAAAAGGCGTCGCCGCGAAACATAATCTAAAATGTCCAGGACTTGCATTCTTAGCGTCTTTCCCAGGTGTAAGCAATAGATGTGTCTCATCAAATATAATCTTCCATAATTTCTTTTCTTCATCCCAAGTGTCCTGTTTCAAGTGCTTGGATAAATCAACCCAGATGAATAATCCTGCGTTTGGGACAATATGTGGTATATTCTTTTCTGACAATCGCTGAACTAAAACATCTCGAGATTGTTTCAATCGCAAACGATTCGTTAAAAAAAGTTCATCTACCCATTCATAATCTTCCAACATCGCAGAAATCATGTGTTGGAAAGGTCCTGGGACGGCGCAGAAATAGCTTACATTCGATAAAGCAGTTTGAATTGGTTTCGATTTTGTCAAAATCACACCAACGCGATACCCAGAAGCACAAAAATCTTTCGATAGACCGGTCAAAATATGCGGTCCAAACGACGTATGCTCATCAACCATTTCTGCCGCTGATTCAAAATTTCGAGAATTTGCGCCCATTTCAGGGTCATATATACTTCCAGCGTATACTTCATCCGATATACAATGGATTTCACGATCTAACGCCCAATGCACTGCTTTTTTATAATCGCTTGGTTGATAGATGATTCCTAAAGGATTGTTCGGGTTCGTCAAAAGCAACGCTCGACACTTTCCACCGTCATCGACAGCTTTTCTTTCGGCATTTTCAAAGTCCTCAATCGATGGTAGCATGGTCACATCGGCGGCATACACCGGTATCGCTCTAACTTTGCATCTCACTCCTAAATCGTTCGTAAATGCTGGATAGTAAGGGGCGGGGATCAAAATGAAATCGTTTTCATCAGCAATGGCAAAAACGAGATTATCGATACATGCGCCTACGCCAGAACTGACGCATACGTCATCTTCATCCCACGTAAAATTTGGCGATATAGTTCTATTCGCGTGATTTTTAAAAGCCTGCCTTAATCGTTTCGTACCTTTCATGTTATCGTATCCAGCGGCCTCGAGTCCAAAAATTGGAGATCTACTGTTACCTTCTTCTTCTTCTTCTTCTAAATGGCTTTCTTTAGAACATATGAGCTTTAATTTGTCTTGGACCATTTGCTTCGCTAAAAAGTTCTGAGCCACAGCTAAGTTAATAAATCCTTCTTTATCGCCATCTTCATCGAACGGTCTTTCGGCACATCTGAGAAAGTATGGCCAGTAGGAGAATGGAGGCTTACAAGCGCCGTACCCTCTTTTTGACAAGACGTCTCCACCGCCAATAGATGATGATTTCATAACAAACTCTTCAAATACGTTATTATTATTATTAATATTAATATTATTTATACTCATCGTTCTAATAAGCTTTGAAGAAGAAGAAGAATAACGATGATGATGATGATGATGTTTTAGAAAAGAGAATGGTGTCGTCGTCGTCGTCGTCGTCGTTAAAGACATATATTAGCTAGCTACTTTTTGGAGGAGTTAGTAGAGCTGCTGATATAGAGCTGCTGATAGGGGACAGGCTGATGATCAGATGATAGGGGATCTCCTTCTTCTCATTCCAGCAAATACCTAATTGCTAATTTAAACATTAATATATAATGTCCGCAAGTCAGATAACATATCAATCATCATCATCATCATCATCACTTTATCGAAATCGTTCTCATGTTCATCGGAGAAGTTACGACATAGTCAATAGGAAAATAAGTGAGAAGAATAGAAAAGTAGATATTATTCCTCAATCGATAACAACAATATCGAATGATGATGATGATGATAAGAATAGATTGGTTGTGAATGATAATAAACAAAAAGAACAAAAAGAAAACTTTTGGAATGTATTTCTCACTGATGCTATTGAGGTTTCCGGTAATGGAGTACCAAGGATCAAACGATATAACAAAGAACGAAACGAATCTGAAAAATCCCCTACTACAACCAATACGAGTAGTAACAAAATTGAAACGAGCGAAATCAAGGGCAATGGTTTCTTTCAACGCTTAACGATTATTGGATTAATAGTAAGCATATGCTTCATCGTTTCAGCCATTCAAGTTACGCATTTCCAGACATTGAAATGGGTTTTATTTAATCCATTAGAGGTGATGACAAACTCAGACGTTTCGCGAGAAATATCTAGGAGGTTGTTAGCACCCTTCGTTAGACTTCTAGCAGCTTGGTTCTATGCTCGGTGGCGCGTTAGATGGGCATTAGGCTTCAGCGTTCTATCTTTCATCGCACCAGCTATTGATTTCGATTAATAAGTTTGATTAATAAGACATATACGCTAGTAGTTGGATATATATCCTAAGCATCACGTACTACATGCTTTGACTATGAATCGCTCTAATACTACGTCTACTAAATCATTTTTACTATACACCAACGAATCGTCGCCATCTCCAATTATACGCCACTGCAGCATATCTTCATTATTCAATTGTTCTTCTCCTTTATTTTTCGTCGTCGTCATCATCAATTTCCTCTTTTTCCTCTTTTTCTTACTTTTCTTTATCGATTGAACAGAATCTTCATCATCTTCAAAATCTTCAATATATTCTAGCGCAACGCGTTTGAATTCTATACCGCTCTTTCTCATCACTTCCTCAATATCGAGCACGTTTGCATTTATTTTAAGTCTAGCGATGAAGAATTGACAAAAAATGTTCAATTTTGATTTCGACGCGTCGATGAAAACTATCTCTTGCTTCAGTATCTCTTCGTTATTGCAGTCTTTCAAGATTTGCGCAAAAATTCTTGCGCGAAACGTTAGCGCAATCGCAAGAACAAAATCTTCAACCGATTGCCACTCAACGCCAGCGAATACACAACCTAATAGACTTTTACATTCATCTTTTTTTGTGAATAAATTATTCGCGAGTTTCAAAACGTCCGTTTCGTTGCTTATAAACGGTAAAAGCTTTTGACAAGTGATTAAGTGATTTTGCTTCTTAAGAAAACTAAATAAATAACTTCGTAGTTCTGAAAAGTTATTATCATCAGTGGAAGAAGTTCTTGACAATTTTCCGTAAAGAATTGAAACAAAGTATTCAATATCACTTAATATTAACACTTTGGCGTCCTCTCCGCCGTTTCGTTTTAAACTTTTCATGAATTCTTCGCTCGACCAAAACTCATCGTCTTCACCTAAACTTCCTCTCAACGTTTGCACGCAGTCCAACTCACAGAACGTTCCAGGCTTGGTCGCGCAAATGACTGGGGATTGAGATTTATTATTTCTCCAACGCAAATGGTGCCAATGAGTGTTCCTTCGTCTCAATGAAAAAGAGCATATAGCTTTTGCGCCTTTCAAATGTTCGCCGTCGAATCTAAAGTTTGATTGAAAGAATGCTTTTTTGCGCTCGTCGTCGTCATCATCGGACAGAAAGAATTCACGCCATCCCGATGAAGATGATGAAGAGATAAGTTCGACGACTTTTTCGGCGTTATATTCACAAAAATAGCCCAGTAACGCTTTGGTGAGGACGACGTCGCGAAATGGAACGTTTAGAAGCAAACGTTCCGCAAACCGTTGCGTCGACGACGACGATGAAGTTTCTGCTTCTACGTTATCTAAATCTAATTCGAGCGAACTGAAAGAATCTAGAGCCCATGATAGTGCTTCTTTTCTACCTTCTCTGAACAAAGCTTCTTTCAGTATTTCTTCAATCTTATTATTACTAATACTAGTGAACTGTTGTTCATTAAGTTCTCGTTTTGAGTATGCTGCCCTTAAATCCATTATTACGAGCACTTTTTATGATTGTTAACAGTATTACGTGTATTATGATTTTATTTGGGCATCCCTGCTTGCCTTCGTTTACACCTGTTCATCTCTAACTCTGACGAGAGGAAGAACGAGAAGAAGAACGGGGAAACGATCAATGCCGTCTTCGTCGACACAGAATTCTTAACAAAATGATTCTTCGTTGATAAGAAATAGACAATAGGTACGCTTAACAACAGAGACTTCGTCGCGTTTGTTATTCCTCGTTCTAAAGAAGCTTTCGTACACTCTTCCCTTAATTTATAGAGTTGATCTTCTCTTCTTATGTCTCGTTCTACTGCTTTTGATGATACCATTAATAGTATTGTTATGATAATGATAGTTATTGCTATACTTAAGTAGTATTATTATTAATTAATAGAGGAGATATTGAGACGATGATTGGAGTTATTTGTTCTCTCTCGCGTCTCTTTTCTATTCCTCTCTTTTCTATTTCTCTGCTCTTCTCACGGCACAAAGAGTCGATATAGAGAAGAGATAGTATAATATAATAATTATTAATAATAACACGACGAGAGAATAAAAACACTACTACTTTGCATATCATTAATCTCCTTCTTTATATATATTTATACATCTTTGATCTGAACATAAACAAAACGAGCGTAGTAATATATAACATATCATACATATTTAGTTTAGGGGAAGAGTACTATCATACGTGTCGATTATATCAAAAAAAGAGAAGAAAAAGATATTAATAAAATATGTTTACGACGGCGACGATAAGAAGAGCGAGATCGTCTGTACTATTGAGAACATTACTCTCACCAAGGTATAGTTATAGCAGTAATAGTAGTAATATGATGGCATCATCATCATCACAAAAAATACAACAGAAGAATACGAAGAAGCAAGTCATGGAATTGACCGAGGCAGCGGCTGAACGAATTAAAGACTTACTGGGCACTAACGAAAAACCGTACTTGAAAATTGGAATACGAACGAGAGGGTGTAATGGAATGACGTATACAATGAACTATGCAGATGAAAAAGATAGAGGTAAATTTGACGAAATCGTCGAACAACACGGTGTAAAAGTAATAATAGAACCAAACGCTTTGATGACAATCATTGGAACAAAAATGGATTTCGTGAGCGATAACTTGCGCTCGGAGTTTACCTTTGAGAATCCAAACGCAAAAGCATCGTGCGGATGCGGCGAGAGCTTTAGCACGTAATAATAATTTTCGTTATTTTTGTTGTAAAAACTGTACTACATGCGCTAACCAGTCAATAATAATAATAATAATAATACGTAATAGTAATCATTTATTTATTATTATTAGAAGAAGAAATAAGTTTAATGATTTGTTTAAGTTCTTTCTCGTCCTCGAAGAAATACGGCATTCGCTCGTTACTCGAGAGCAGGATCAAATTCGCTTGCCACCCGCTTGCAACGATTTGGTCATAGAATGTATTTACATCCGCTTTCGCACGTCTTTCAGATTCGTAAACTGCCCAATTGTAAGCTTCTTTTCCATTCAAATCTTTCCTGAAAGGCAAGTTGCGAATATGCGCGACCTGCAAAATGCCTTGTAAAACATCTTTTGAAGTCGCTTTGTTCGATAACGCAAGCATGGCCCTTCCTTTATATTTCAAAGGCTTTTTGTCGCGCATGAAAAACAGTTTGGGTAGGAAATTTTTTTTCTTCTGAACATAAGGTTCATAAGTCAAAACGTACTTTCTATGCACGTCATCTTTAAACGCAGAAGCGAGTTTATCGAGCGTCGAGCACGCGGTGCCTAAACTAGTCACTCGCAATGGGAGCGCAGAAGCATCGAGCCTGGCTGGGAACAACAAGCGCTCTTTCTCAGCTACTTCAAATTGAGTCGCTATGGACTTTTTGTTACTACGTACGAAAGATTCTGCAATGATTTCTGCGCGTTCTTTATTAACCGTCCGAAGCTGCACCGATTTCAACTGTTTGTGTATTGAAAACAAATCGACGCAGGCTAATAATGGAAATAATGCCAAAGGAACGGCACGTTGCAAGCTCAGAGAAACAAATTTAGTCTGAAATCTCATTACAGAAACTCCAATTGCTAATCCAATGTTATCGGCCAAGACTTGTTGCGCTGAAGTTTTGGCGGCAATTTCACCCAAGTTTTCTTCCAAAGCGAACGTTTTCTGAATCGGCGGTCTTACGACGTTACTCGACGTAATTCCAATAGATTTACCAACGTTTGCAATTGTGGCAATTGCTAAAAAGTGTTTTGGAAAGTACGGCGTTATCGTTTCAATGAATACGGCGCTAGTGTATACTAAAGAAGATGAAAATCGAAGTCGTTTCACGTCAGAATCGAAACTTCTACCAAAATTTGTAGCCACGGAAAGTTTACCTAATCTACCTAAACCATCTTTCAATACCCAATTTAAAGCAGCAGCTGCTGGTATTGATCTTGATGCACCTAAACCAATAGCCGCGAGCATTTGCTGCGTCGCTAATACAGACATTGTCGAACTCGCCATTCTTTGCGTGAACCTGTATTTGGCGTAATCCCAATAATCGCTCGAAACGGAAGATTTTTGAGGGACTAACGAGTCGCGAATGGCATCGAGTTGTCTAAGAAATGCGCGCTTCTTCCTCCCTAAATGTAATGGATCGAATTGAAATCTAGTAGTGGTTCCTTCTTCATTTCCACCGAATAAAGATCTTCTCGTCATCGGTGTTGTTTTTAATGAATTATTTTTACCTAATATATCGTGCGCCTCTTCCGGTGTAAGTAATCGAAGTCTGTCCCCATCGATCGCGTATTGTCTTTTAAAGTTTGAACCTTTCCTACTTTCCCAGATCGAAAGTGGAACGACTATTTTCTCTTTCTTTTCCTTCTTGTTATTGTTATGTTCTTCTTCTTCGTTCGACTTTTTTTTCGTCGTCGTCGTCGTCGTATGTTTGGAAGTACCACCACCGAGTGAAGCAAAAAGTGGATTATTGTTAATATTATAATTACGCCGCTGCTGTTTCTTCACAAACGATGATTGAGCGTGCTCATTATCATCATCATTTTTACTATTATCAGAACTGTTCTCTGCATTCGTCGTCGTAGTCGATGCCTTGCTCGAGCGCGGCGAACGATCCAGATGTCGTCGTCGTCGTTGTTGATGATGAGAAAAATAACTACTAGAAGATGGGGCGCTCATATCAAATACACTTAAAACTTAATTAATTCTGTTAGTTTAAGAAATTAAACAACAGTAAGTAAATAATCTATTGTTGATTATATGAGATACTATTGTTGATGATTAAAGATATATTTGTACGATATCGAGTGTTTTCTCTTCTTCTTCCTCTTCTCTTCCGTCGCCGTCGTAAAAAAAGTAAAGCGTTCTTCCCAATGATTAAAATAAAAAAAATGAGGACGTGGAGGACGAACAAAACGAACAAACGACAAACAAACAAAACAAAACAAACAAAGATAAAAGAAAGAAAAGTAGGGACAAAAAGCGCGCTTTATACTTGTAATATTACAACGAAGAACTAAATTTATTATAATCATGCAAAGCCCCAGGCTAGTTCAGGGTCGTTGTCATCACTGTCAACGCGAACGTTTCCATCTTCTGACCACATCGAAGCATCTCCTGCTCCTACTCTTAAAACCTTCGGTCCACTCGCTGATGTTAAATCGATTACGGTCGAAGCCAAGCGCTCTTCGTCTATGCCGGCGTCGAGGACAAAAGCGCACCTCGAATACTCGTCTCGCATGACAACAGGTTGTACATCATCATCAACTGGGACCGTAGAACACATTAAAGGTGCATCGAGTAATTCAAGTAATGCCAACGTAACTTCACAATCTGGAACTCTGCATCCGATTGTTTTCCGTTGTTGACATTTTGATAACCTCGTATGCCCAGCCGAAGACGTATCGACAAGACAGACTTTCGGTAAAGATTTTGATGCAGGTAAGATGAATGTATATGGTCCGGGAAGACATTTCCTGGCCAATTTAAATGGATCTTGCATCCCTGCCTCAGTCGCTGGTGGAAACCCGAGCGTATACTTATCGATATCTTGAAACCCTCGGCATAAAATCGAAAGCGGTTTGTTCGAATCGATGCCTTTGATGAAGTATAAGTTCTGAATCGCATCTTTGTTATTTAAGTCGGCAACGAATGAATATTTAGTATCCGTTGGAATGATTCCAACCCCTCCTTTTCTGATTAAATTAGCACATTCTTCTAACGTTCGCATGTTTGGATCTGTACGCGAGACTTCAAACAGTTCAGCTCGGTCCGTCGTCGTCGTCGTTTTAATATTAATATTATTACGTTGTTTTGCGAATAGTTTTAGAGGATAATTATTTCTTCTTCTTCCTCTTTTACTACTATTACTACTACTAATGCGTCTTCTATTATTATCATTATTATTGTTATTGACTATTAATGATGTTAGTGGTAATGTTGTTCTTGCTATCATATTCGTTCGTTCGTTGTTTTGGATTAATCTGTCTCTCGTTTTGTTTTATGACGACGCAATTGACAAACAGCAAAAGTAAGCAGCAAAAGTAAACAGCAGACATGGCCAATGGCAGAATAATGGCAGAGAGGATCAGTATTTTACAACTTAATGTTCAAGCGGATCTCCTATTGGAAGGTGAGCACAATATCACCACCTGTTTTGGGTTACACTCCTTTAATACTCTGGAGCGTGTA
>Ga0115004_10002373_pt1 | contig 15498 bp, 8 predicted proteins | sample ArcticOcean_MG_C_10_FD_88737 | JGI IMG/M metagenome (GOLD analysis project Ga0115004, IMG submission 88737) | Marine microbial communities from western Arctic Ocean - ArcticOcean_MG_CB11_90 | ecosystem: Environmental > Aquatic > Marine > Oceanic | place: Arctic Ocean: Canada Basin | collected...
AAAATTACCGGTATTACGTTAAGTCAAGAGCAAGCGAAGAGAGCGAATGAGTTGGCAAAGAATCAAAATATTCCAAACGCGAATTTTCAAGTCATGGACGCTTTGAACATGTCTTTTGACGATAATTCATTCGACTTAGTTTGGGCGTGCGAAAGTGGAGAACATATGCCGGATAAGAAAAAATACGTCGACGAAATGATGCGCGTTTTAAAGCCGGGAGGGACTTTAGTTCTAGCGACTTGGTGTCAACGAGAGACGCCGCCAGCATTAACAAAAGATGAGCAATCGCGGTTACAATTTTTATACGACGAATGGGCGCATCCGTATTTCATTTCCATCGAGGAATATGGAAGACTCGTTGAGAGAGCGAATCCTGGAGCAAACGTAGCCCTTGATGATTGGACGAAGCAAACGATCGTGTCGTGGAGACATTCGATTTGGGCTGGAGTTTATGATCCGCTTCCAGTATTTACTCGTCCTAAAATTTGGTACAAGACGTTGAGGGATATTATTTGCCTCGAGCGCATGCAACGCGCGTTCAAACGGAAATTGATGGTGTATGGCATGATGCGTGTTGTGAAGAAGTAAATATATACCGATATATAGAGGATATTGATAGATTATTTCATCGTCATCGTAGTAGTTGTATGAGTAGTAGTTAGTTAGTAGATTTAATTGACTTTTAAGTTAAAAATTTATACGGTACAAAGTGAGTTTCTATATTTTATTCATTATTATTGTAATTCGTTTCGTTTGGACCAACTCATCTTAGCGGCGCTCATTGAACCTTCGGTTACGGCGTGCACTTTTTGCGCGAATGACATTTTCTCTTTCGTGCACATTTCGCAATCGTCGTCATATTTAGCTATGTATTCCGTCATCGGTTCCACGAAATATTTCTGCACTTGTTCCTCCATGCCTTTTTCGCTTATAAAATTCCTGACCCACTCTTGACCGTTCTTTGCAATCTTCTCGGCTTTTTCTGGATTACGCTCGGCCCATTCGTATTTAATTTTCAAATCGGTTAAATCTACAGCGACTGGCACGTAATGTACCCACGGTTTTAATTCATCGTGGAAGTGATCTTTCATTCCAGAATCATGATGGAAGAGCAGGCCTGGCATGGCTAACTTATCGATCGTTCCTTGCCACGTCGTCCCGCCGTTTCCTCCAATATCGATGTGGTATTTAAATCTCGCCATTTCGCACTTTGTCATCGGCTCTTTCGTTTCCAAACCCTTATATTGGTCATCCACGTCGCCAAATCCTGGGATTACACTCGGGCGCAAAAATTTCACGTCTATCCAATCCGGTTCCGCTTTTGATAACAAGGCGGCGTGTAACCTTGGGGGAAGATTTTGTTCACCAACGGTTTCGATAACTTTCTCGGCAGACATGTCGCGTAACTTTAAGCGAGCGTTTCTTTTGAAGAATAACGCGGCGGTTTGTCCAAAGTCGTTCTTCGAAAACGCTGCAATAAATGGGTAATCGGCTCCTCTCCAAACGATTTTTGGCGTCAACGAGTTGAACGGAACGTTTTCCCAAAGTTGCACTTCTCCGGCATCTAAAAAGGACCAATTTTCTTTCGCTTTATCTTCGCAATGTCCCTCGTATTTCGTTTGCGGAACGAACCATCTACATTTGCCATGTTCCGGTTCAGACTTTGCGGTCATGTGTCCCCATAAGCACTCTAAAGTCGAAAACGTCGGCATTTGCTTCAAGTTTTCCATCTTACTATCGGCATGTGTCGGTACTGACCCGAAAGTAAAAACTGGCGATGGAAGTTTGTCGCATTTTTTGTTATTATTTGGATTCGAGCATGGAATGGTTTGATAATCCGCGTGTGAAATCACGACTCTGAACGGTCTCGGATCGTGCACGCCGTCGAACCGTTTTGGGAAGTACGTCACTAAACCTTTCTTAATAAAGTCAAACGTCCATCCAGGTCGTTGCCAACGATCAATCGATGCATCTTTCTCTGCTTGCTCTTTCGTCGGTCCTAAGTCGAACATTTCGAACCCGGCTTGCGGTGTCCACGAAAACACGTGTAACGAATTCGATTGCCCTCTCATTTTATCTCTCTCGTATTCTAACATCTTGAACGACTGAGCGACGTCTTTTAGAGAGTAATGCTCGGATCCCAAAAAAGCCGACGATGATTGAGGTTGCTTATTATTATTATTATTATTATTATTATTATTATTTGAGAACAGATTCGTTATCCACCACCGATTATTATTATTCTCATTTTCTGCTCTTTCAGAGCCATGCGAGGCAGTTTTCTTTTGTTTTCCCTCCGCGGCTTCTTGAAAGAATTTCATGAACGAAGAAGAGGAAGTTTTCGATGCGACTCCTGGTTCTGGAATCACATAGGAAGAAGATCGTGATTCGAACGCACTCGCGCGTTGTTCATGTTTCATCGCAACAGAAAGAGCAACGACAGTTACCACGACAGTCAGAGCAACGAACTTCGCTATTGATGATGTTGATGTCGATGATGACATCGAAGAAGTTTTGGAAGAAGAATGATTTGTTTTTTGCTCTTCGTCGTCTTCGCATCCGTTCTTGTTCAATAATAACCGTTGTTGTTCTCCAACATTATTAATAGTATTCGTATTTGTATGAGTCGCATGAGTGGGAACTCTATATTTATACCCAGCCATAGTTTATGTACGTAATAATAATCTGTGATATAAACGGAGTATTACTATTATATTATGCGCTTTTGTGCGATGGGAAATTTTTATTTTGAGGACTTTTGAAGTGTTTAGGGTTTCAAAAAAAAAGGGCGCGTATAATAAAATTTATAACGAATTTGTTACGACATATTTTGATAAACAACAACAACAACAACAATAATAATAATAATAATAATAATAATAATAATAATAATAATAGAGTGTGCGTGTGTGTGAATCTTACCCGTTACCGCCCTCTTCGTCGTCGTCGTTTATATAATTTTTGAGAGAAACGGCACACGTGCTGTGGGAACATCATAATCATCATCCAAAACTCTCTCTCTCTGTCTCTCTCTTTTGAGAAATATAACCATAAAACAATCGTTCATTGAACGTCGTATATATATATATATCAGAAGAGTGTAGAGAGCATAAAAGAGAGAGTACAGTGGATACGTAAATAATATATATAAGAAGAAAAAGAAAAAGAAGAATTACGAGTAAATAAATAAATAATAATGCTTAAACGAAACATGATGAAATCTTCGAATAATAATAAGGAAAGTATTAAAAGAGTCCTGGTCGATTTGACTGAATATCGAACGACGAAATGTTGTGGTATACAATATTACAATCCATTCGTACAATTTTATTATTACATGAGGAAAATGATCATCATTTACGGATGGCCATTGATTTTTATGATCATATCAGTGATGTTTGGCGTGAAAGGGGCTATGATCGGTCTAGTCGGTTCGAGCGGATTACCGTACGCTCAGAAATATTTAAAACTTTCCGCGATTGAGATGCAAAAGTATGGCATAGTCGCCGCATTTCCATGGACAGTGAAACCTTTAATAGGCATGGTTTCCGATGGGTTTCCTATTTTTGGGTATAATAAAAGATGGTACATTGCGTTATCTTCGTTAATGGGTTCGAGCGCAATCTATTTCGTAGCCAGCTATACGTTTAACCGATCGAACGGTTTGTATTACATTTTAGGCTTAACCGTAATCAACGCACAAGTCGCAATAGCTGATTTGCTTACAGAGGGTAAATACGCAGAAGCCATGCGATATAATCCAAACCACTCCGCATCGATGGTTTCCTATGTGTGGGGGAATATAACAATCGGCGGGATTCTCGCGACAGTCCTATCTTACTACGCTCTAAAGGAGGAAAACTATCATTTACTGTTTTGGATGGCGTTACCTTTTGCCGCGCAGTGTTTTCTCACATCGGCGAGCGGGTTATTACCTGAATTAAAAGTAAAACGTGACAAAAAAGGCAACATAGTCATCGACGATGGCATTTCAAACGACGACAAAGACGAAACAACAACAACAACACAAAATATAAGCAAAAACGCGCGCGTCGTCACTTTCGAAGACGAGGAAACAAAGAAAGCAAAAAGAGAAAAAAGATCAATGAACACGATGGCAATTTTTATGGGTATAATTTGTATCATCATCGCCGGTATTCAAATTGCCGGTCTCGCGGAGAAGACAATTTTGTACATCACCATATTTTCGTGCGCTATTTTGTCGATGTTAATATTTAGCTATTTGCCAAGACAGTTGGCAAGGGCTATTTTTTACTTGTTCATTACGTCCGTGTTATCGGTTTCTTTTGGTGGTGCGATGACTTATTGGTTTACAGTGGATGATACTTGCAATCCAGGAGGTCCACATTTCGATTACGTATATTTTGAAATCTACACGTCAATCGTTGGACAATGTTCTGGAATTTTAGGTATTTGGCTCTTTAATGTCTTCTTTTCCAAGGGTAGCTTGCGAAAAGCATTTTGGGTTTCGAGCGTGATTTCATCGCTTGGATCGATTTTCGATTACGCTATAGTAAAACGATGGAATGTGGATTATTTAAACGTTCCCGACAAAGCTTTTTATATGTTTGGCGACGCAGTTTTTGAATCCATCGTTGGCATGATGGCGTACATGCCTTCAGTTGTTCTAATTGCAAAAATGTGTCCAAAAAATTTAGAAACTACAATGTTTGCCATTTTAGCCAGTTTTGCAAATTTAGGAGGTTCTTTAAGCGGTTCTTTTGGAGCTTTTGCGATGGAGTACGCGGGCATTAAAACAGATTTGACTACGGGGAGTTGCAACTGGGATAATTTGCCGAACTTGATCTTGATCTGCGGCATCTTAATGCCACTTCTCGCAATTCCTTTGACGTTTATTTTCGTGCCAGACATTTTGATGACCGATTCTGTTACAGATTACGATTCGTCATCGTCATCAACAGAGAAAAAAAACGCCACGAACGATGAAACGAAATCGTTATTGCCCTAATTAGCTGCTTGAAAATAGTTCATTTCTAGAAAATTTGTAAGTTTATCGAATGCTTCACGTAATAGTACACAAAATTGCAAACTGCAATCAAACTTCACAGACTAAACATCCCATTAATCCCCCAGGTTGGAGTTCATAATGCGTAGCTTCTTTGAAACCAGCGGTGAGAGCTAAATCGACTAATTCAGGTCCCGTTGGAAATCTTTCAATGCTAGGTCTTAAATATTTATACTCTGCTTCGACGTCGTTTAGTTTTGCGAATGGAACTACGACGTTGTCGAGGATAAATCCAGAAACTTGATTCGTGGTCTCGTCTCTCGAGTTGTTGAAATCTAAGATTGCTACTTTCTTACCGCTTTTTGCGACGCGCTTGAGTTCGGATAACGCTTTTGGAATGTCCCTCACATTTCTTAAACCGTATCCCATCGTGATTGCATCGAAGGTATCGTCCTCAAACGGTAATTCTAACGCATCTCCTTGTACCCACGTAATTTTTGCAGCAGAACTATCATTATTCGTATTATTTGTATTATTTGTATTATTAGGGTTAAAATTCGTCATTAATAATAAATCATCCATCTTTTCCTTCGCTCGTCTTAATTGATTTTCGGCAAAATCTAATCCATAAACCATCCCTGTTTCACCAACTTTGTCCGATAGTCGTTTCGTGATATCGCCAGAACCGCAGCAGACGTCTAAAACGACGTCGCCTGTTTTCGCCCCGGACCATTTGACTGTAGCCAGTTTCCAGGCTCGGTGTAAGCCGAGAGATAATATGTCATTTAATTGATCGTATACTGGTGCAATATCGTTGAACAGTTCTTGTCGTTCTTCCGCCGCTTTGACGGTCTGTTCGAATGGATTTCCTTTCATCGCTTGTTTTTCCTTCGTCGTTTTCGTCGTCGTCGCTTTTTGATTATTATTTACATTACTATCACTGCGCTCCTCGTTCGTCGCAGTCGTTGCTTCGATGATGATTTTCTTCCGTCGTCGATGAGCCTTCGTCGATACTACTACTACTACTGATTTCGTGTTCACGTTTTGTCTTTCATGATGCACGCACGATTTGGATTGATTAAAAGAAACCTTCTTAAATCGATGATGACGATAATTGATACTATTGTTTAAAACAAGCATATTAAATGTTTGACAAAGCAAGCGAGTACACTGTGCGTATGAGATTACTTTTTTTAGTGCTCGTTTTTGTTTATTTCACTATATATCGACTATAAACGCGAGCTACTGATGCGTATCAAAAAATTGACGACGACGGATTTCGTAGAGTAGTGAAACATCAGCAGAACAGAAAACCGATCAGAAATCCAAAACAGCTCGTGGGCACAGGTGCGGGCAAGTATAGGCAAAGTAGGCACTTTTAAGGCATCAGCAGGCAAATATATAGGCAAGTAAAGTAGGCAGGCCAAAGCAGCACAGCGGCATCAAGAACAGAAGAAAGAGAAAAAATGATCGAACAGCACAAAAAATACGAGTAATAAAAAAGCACAAAAAACGAGTTCGCTCGTCTCGCGATTAATTGAGCGCATGAATCAACGACGACAACGACAACGACAACGAAAAGGAATTAATAATAATAATAATAATAATAATATCGCCTTCGCACTGAAAGAACGAAGAACGCAGAAGCAGAAGAAGACGCGGCAGCAGCAGACGACTCTGTTCTTTTTCTTGGTAGTCTTATTGTTGTTCTCGTTCTTCGTGTCGACTACTTTTGGAAACACTCAATGCTTATTGGATGATGATAAAATCGATAAAGAAATATTAAATAATGAATGCGGTGCGAATTCTGCGGCAGCTTCGTCCATTGAAGAAGCGTGTACAACGTGCGCGAGTCGTATTGATGAAGTCATTTTAGATCTCGTTAAGACTATTGAAACGAAAGAACAGCTCGAGTTCTTTCCAATGAAAGATTGCGCGCAATGGTTCATCAAAAGCGGTGCGTCGGTGAAAACGTTGATTAAGATGCAGAATTGCGAGAGATCTCAAAGCACTGTCTTTGCTAACTTCAACGTGGCTCAACAGCAGAAAGAAGCTACTGGTACTACTACAACTGTTACAACTTTCTCGGCCGAAGAAGGGGAAGAAAAAAGCGCCCAAAAAGCAAACGATAGAGTTCTTTACTGCTTCTTATTCTTTTGCTCTTTTCCATTACAGAATATATCAATAAGTGAACAGTTGATACCGATCTATTTTGGGTTTATTTTCCTCCTAGCGTTAATTGCAATTTCGGTGATTTCATGCAAAATACTGGGAAGACGACGTTTTCGGTTTCGAAGAAGAAATAAAAAAGAAGCACATAAAAGCAACTATGATAACTACAAAAACAACGACGACGAAGAAAAAGAAAAAGAAAAAGAAGCGGACCAGGACGACGACGTACGTGAAGATTGTGAAGAGAAAGCGCCGCATACATTTTAATGTTTTACTTTAATTCGAAAAGATTTTCATCGCATGTCGCAAATCATTTTAATACTTACACACAAACACTCACACACACAATACCTACGTATAAAATATATACTTTCTCTCTTTCTCCGCTGCTATAAAATTATTTACAATAATCAAGAAGAATTTCCTTTTTTTCTTTTAAGCCGCAGCCTTTGCTTCAGCCTTGGCCTTTGCAAGCTCATTTTGGATATTCATCGGCACGGGTTCATATCTTGCAAGCTTCATGGAATAATTAGCTCTGCCCTTTGTCATACCTCTTAGTTTGGAAACGTAGTTGAACATTTCCGCTAATGGGACGAAGCACTTCACAGTCTTCAATCCACCGGGCTTGTCTCCAAGTTCGCCAATTTGACCTCTTCTACTATTCAAGTCACCGATAACATCACCCATGGAATCTTCCGGGCAAATGACATCGACTTGCATCACTGGTTCGAGAAGCTTCGGGCCACACTTCGGGATGCCTTCTCTGAACGCAGCTTTAGCCGCGACTTCAAAAGCCATGACGGAAGAATCGACGTCGTGGTAAGCACCGTCAAATAATGTAGCGCGAACGTCGACAACGGGGAAACCGGCGATGACACCAGTCATCATCGAATCTTTCAAGCCTTTTTCAACACCTGGAATGTATTCCTTCGGAATAGAGCCACCCTTGAGGTCAGTCGCAAATTCAAAGCCCGATCCTGGCTCGAGCGGTTCAAACCTGATTTGAACATCGGCGTATTGACCAGAACCACCGGATTGCTTCTTGTGCGTATACTTGATGCTCGCAGATTTAGAGATGGATTCTCTGTAGTTCACTTGCGGCGCACCAACGTCGGCTTCAACCTTGTACTCTCTCTTCAATCGATCGACGATAATTTCCAAGTGCAATTCACCCATACCTTCAATGACGGTTTGATTCGTCTCCTCGTCGCGAGTAAAGTGGAAAGAAGGATCCTCGGCTGCTAATTTGATCAAACCAGTAGACATCTTTTCCAAATCCGCCTTGGATTTCGGTTCAATGGCAACCTTGATGACTGGATCCGGAAATTCCATTCTTTCCAAAACGATCGGCTTATCGGCGAAGCACAAAGTGTCGCCAGTCGTCGTGTCTTTCAAACCAGCGATGGCGATAATGTCGCCAGCTCTGCATACTTTGACATCAGTTCTTTCATTCGCGTGCATTTCCATCAAACGTCCAATACGTTCTTTTTTACCCTTACCAGAGTTGTACGCATACGTTCCAGCTTCCAAAATGCCAGAGTACACTCTCACAAAAGTCAACGTGCCGACGAAAGGATCAGTCATGACTTTAAAGGCTAAGCCAGAAAATGGCTCGTCGTCGGACGGCTTTCTTGACATCTCTTTTTCGGGATCATCTTCGGCAGTGCCCTTGACATCTGGCAAGTCAGTAGGCGCTGGGAGGTAATCAAGGACGGCATCCAACAACGGTTGAACGCCCTTGTTCTTAAACGCAGAGCCGCACGCGACTGGTACAAAGTTCAAGGCGATTGTACCCCTACGGATGCACTTCTTCAATTCTGCAACGCTCGGCTCTTGACCTTCTAAATACATCATCATAATGTCTTCATCTTGTTCAACCGCGGTTTCGATGAGTTGTGCTCTCAATTCCGCGCACTTTTCTTTCAAGTCGTCTGGAATTTCTTTGTACTCAAAAGAGGCGCCGAGTTCTTCTCCGTTCCAAACAATCGCTCTGTTTTCAACCAAGTCAACGACACCAGCGAATGATTCTTCGGATCCAATTGGGACTTGAATCACGAGCGGTTTAGCTCCCAAATTTTTCACAATCATGTCAACGGTTCTGAAAAAATTCGCCCCCATTCTATCCATCTTGTTCACGAAGCAAATTCTCGGGACGCCGTATTTATCCGCCTGTCTCCAAACGGTTTCAGACTGAGGTTCAACGCCAGCGACGGAATCGAAAAGGCAGACGGCACCATCTAAAACCTTCAACGCACGTTCGACTTCCAAAGTGAAATCGACGTGACCGGGTGTATCAATGATGTTAATACGACAATCTTTCCAAGCGCACGTCGTCGCGGCTGAAGTGATTGTAATACCTCTCTCTTGTTCTTGAACCATCCAATCCATGGTCGCCGCACCTTCGTGGACTTCACCAATCTTGTGAGATTTACCAGTATAGTAAAGAACACGCTCAGTGCAAGTAGTTTTACCGGCATCGATGTGCGCCATGATACCGATGTTACGATATTTCTCCAACGGGATCTTTCTCTCCTCAGATTCTTCCTTTGCGGCGCGGACGACGGTCTTACGAGTTTTCGTGTTCGTCTTCTTTTGCAATAAAAGCTATATATAATAATATTTTACGTAACATATAAATGTTTAGTGCATTCATTGAGAGAGAGAGAGGAATTAATGAATAAGTATTTAATACATAAGTATAGAAGAAGAAGAAGAAGAAGAAGAAATGACGAATTTTCTCCTATTGGCCTCTTTTCTGCCCACAACCAAAGAAACTTTGTTGTGTCTGTTCTGAAATGGATAAGCGACGCGACGCCGTCACGAACATAAATACTAAAAATAAATACTGTTCACACACTCTCTCGATGATAGAGATTGAACGCGCTCCGAAATCATGAACGAAAACATCTTTAGCACTCATTTCTGAGTTTCAATTCCATCAATCTCATTCGCGCCGCACGGTTTATGGCGATATGAGACGATTACCGCGCGCTAATGAATGAATGTAATCGTCACCACTTTTTTATTTATTTTTAAGGTTTCCTCGGACCACGCAGTCTTAACGAATTCGCGCGTAAAAATTAAAGTGTTCTCACCTGATTTGAGCTCTGCGTTGCCTTAGAGCTCAACGCTCGCGCAGTAGTAGACATGATGATGATTATCTTTGTTTAGCGTGATATAGTGCGATTATTAGTGAGGCATAAAATTCGCGCGTCCGCTTTCCAAAGAAGTTATTAATTTATTCACTTTTATTATTCACTTTTTCGAGTTTGGAACTCGTCGTCATCTCGTCCTGCTTTTGAATATTATTTTCGTGTGGCCAAAAGTGAAAGAATCCTTTATACTGCGAGGTTTTAACGACGTATTACTAAAGAACAGTTAATAAAACGATGTTTACTCGAACGAGTGCGACAATAGTATCGAGGACTGCGCAGTCATCGTTATCTTCTTCTTCTTCTTCTTCTTCTTCATCTTCATCTTCTTCTTCTCATGAACAACAACGACATCGTTCGTTCAAAGAAAACAAGCTAGTAGTAAAACATATGACCCATCAACGTCGCCAATCATATAAAATATCATCAACGACAACATCATCTTCTCAACAACGACTTCAACGATACGTATTCAACGAACAAAACCTTAATAAGAATAATAAGAATAAGAATAAGAACACTGAAACTATCGTAAGAGCACAGAAGAAAAACGAAGAAGACGATGAATATTTGTTCAAAAACACGACCAACGCTGGAGGCAAAGGCGGTGTCCTAGATCGCGAAAATCCGATGCTCGAGGAGAAGTTCGCCGTCATCGGCGAAGGAGAACACGAGTACGTCCGCTCAGATTTTATTCTCTTTTCGGTTTCTGTTTCGTCCGTGGTCAAAACGAGCGCGCGCCAGTGGTCGCTACCCACGTTCCTTATCTCTCTTTTTATTATTCTTTACGTACTCGACTGACTTACGTTTTTCTTTACTATTATAAACGCTGCGACCTTTAACCACGATCATTAATCGAACAGATGTCAATCGTGCATGTACCAATATTCGCCGAAGAAAGGGGACGATTTCTACCCGATCTCGGCCGGCACGCCGTTTAAGGATTTACCGGAAGATTGGAACTGTCCAGTATGCGGCGCATCAAAGGCAAAGTTCAAATCTATTGGAAAGAAAGTTGCCGGTTTCGAACAAAACCAAGGCTACGGGTTCGGGACGAATTCCATGACCGAGGGCGAGAAATCGACGTTGATTTATGGTTCCCTCGCTTTGTTCTTGTTCCTATTCTTGGCTGGGTATTTGCTCGAATAAACAATAACGTCTGGCGCGCGGATGTGCTCGGAACGAACGATACGAGCGCGTTTGAACGCGTTCTTTTTTCATTATAATACAAATAACATGAACTACATCACATTACTACTCTATAATTCTCTCTCTCTCTCTTTTCTTCTCTCTCTCTCTTGCGCAGTGCAGTTTTTCATCTTCGCCCGCGAACTGAATCACGTCCTCTGTCGATACCGTCCGTCATCTGAACAAGGGGCTTTGGCCAAAATCTTTTCTGTTTTCGCTCCATTAATTAATTAATTTGCGAGAGAAGACGAAGATAAACGATGATCAAGAAACGCTCTTTTTGTTCGGGATCAGGATCGATCATTAAGTTCATGAAAATCTTATCATCGCACGCGTTCTTCTTCCTCTTCTTCTTCTTCTTCTTCTTCTGCTCGTCGTCGTCATCTTCATATTTCTTCTTCGTTAAAGTTCTGGCAGTGGGTACTAATAATAATAATAATAATAATATTAATATTAATATGCTCCACGTTCAAAAAGCAATCGATCAATTAGAATCGAAGAGAACTGAAGCTATTGAATATACGACAATGAACAGAAAACGAACCGATATCGTCCCCGAAGCAGATGATTTATTAGCGCTTGAACGAGAGGAGGAGGAAGAGTCGTCCTCTGTTTCGGTCCTGTTAGGTGGTCAAGTCTCCGAACTCGCCTTGCGAGAGATTAAGAAGAACTCGAAAGCGAAACCACCAGTGTTTGGTACTTGCGATACTCAATCATCATCTGCATCTGAAGAAGATAACGAATGTAAAGGAGATCGAATGTTTTGCATTGACGGGAAGTGCCGATGTCCAGTGTTTTTCCCGCTTGGAAAGAATTGCGACGAAGCGAGGGAACCAGAAGATGGCGATTGGTGTCTGACGCCTTTGAAAGAGTGGCCGAAACTAGGTCCGATATATAAGAAGAATAAGAAAACGACGCATGACTTTAGCACGTGCGCAGTTGTAGGTTCGGCCGGGACGATGCGCAACTCAAATCTTGGACAAGAAATTGACGCGCATACCGCAGTTTTTCGATTCAACGAAGCGCCGCATAAAGGATACGAAAAAGATGTAGGATCAAAGACGACGCTTCGGTTTCAAAATCGCGATCGTTCGGGATTTGCAGAAAACGATGGAGAAATTTGTGTCGTTCGCGAAGGAAAATGGTACAAAGGCCAAAATTCAAAAGGAAAATGTCGATTGGAACAAATGCCGGACAAGGTTGAAAAGTACGTCGATGGACACTGGAAAGTTCACAAAACAAACGCGCCAAAAGATGTTGGACGGCCCTGGATGAGTAATGGGATGGCTGGGATCACGTTTGCCATGCATTTGTGCGCCCGAGTCGATGTTTATGGATTTACGTTTGGAACTGGCTATTATTTCAAAAAGTATTTCGGAAAGGCGAAAGATTGGGGACGACCGGGCGGTTTCATACGCCCACCGAGCAAAGGTTTAGCGAATAGACACTCTTGGATAAAGGAGAGAGAATGCTTATTAAAACTCGCGAAAGAGTTACCAAACTCTGTGGTCGTGCACGAATCGGCACAAAAAGGAGGCAGCGGTGGGGGATTTGCTCACGCGACAAAAGGGCGAAGAAGAAGAAGAAATCTTCTGTTCGCTCATCAGGGAGCCAATAATAACACGATATACGATACGATGTATTCTTAGAAGTAAGTAGTAGTATGAATAATATGTATGTTTATGTAGCAATTTATTTTCTTATTGTATATATTATAGTTTGAGGAGCTGAATAGTTATATCATCCGTGCTTCCAGCTTTAACGGCTGCTGAGATAAGCTCCTTCGCAATCGCTTGCGGTTTTGCGTTCGCGCTGTTGTTCAACATTTCCGCAATCTTTTCATTTGTCAAACCGCCACCGCCGCCTCGGACCTCGTTTTCGAACAAACCATCCGTAGCGCATAACAACCACGTATCTTTATCCGTAAGTTGTTCGAACGAGCAATCTGGTTCCGCGTTGAGACCGAAACCAGATCCGTAATCGGCATTTTTTTCGCCAATACCTTCAAACTTCCCCGATTTTTTCAAAAACGAATCACCAAACGCTCTCGAAAGCGCTAAGACTCCCCCAACTCTCCACGTTCCGTTCTTAAACTCAACCATCGATTTTCTTAAATTTGGATTTCCTCTATCGATTCTTTTTCTTTCGTTTTCATCGTCTGGAATATGGTCCACTGAAAGTTGCAGCGGTTTACCGTCTCTTATTAACATGACTCTCGCATCTCCAACGTTCGCCGTGCATAGTTTGTTACCATCTACGATTGCCGCTAACGCCAACGTACTTCCGCATTTCGCTCCACCAATACCTCTCTCTCCAAACGAGTTCCAAAATCCTTCAGGGGGCGCGATGCATACTTCGTCGCATTCGAGACAACTCTCCGATAACGCTTCCAATGGAAATTTTTCTTTATTCATGTTCTTCATAATTGATTGATGTAAATTGTTCGCGAGCCATTCTGCGACTGCGAATCCGCCATGACCATCAAAAACGCTAATAATCACCGAAGGCTTCCCATCCGTTGCGTTAGTATTATTTTCTTTCCTCTTCGAGACGAACGTTTGCGCGAGACGATCTTCGTTTTGCTTCCTGACCGTTCCACGGACTGTTGCGGAGCCCAAGTTCGACTCATCGTACGATTGTTTTTGCCCAATCATCATCGCTTGTTGTTGTTGTTGTTGTTGTTCCGATTCCATATTATTAGCAGTATACGCTTTCATCTTATTAGCAAAGTTCTTTCTTTTATTATTATTATTATTATTATCGTTATTATTGTTATTCTTTGAAAAAGAAGAAGAAGAAGAAGAAGAAGATAAAACTGATGATTTTGATGATGATGATGATGATGATGATGATGATGAGGTCGATTTTGTCTTCTGCTTATTGGAACAATAACAAGAAGAGTTATTTCTAAAAGTGTTCGCTCGTTCAACGGAACGTACGTTCGCGTGCATTAAAGAAGACTTATGAAGAAAAGTCATCGTCATATTTTATTTATATCCTTTACCGCTCTACACAACGCAAAAGACGACGTATTATTATAGTATTTATTAGTAGTATTGTGAAGTTTTACAGTGCTGTGATTTTTATTTTAATGGTCCAAAATGACGCAAAGCCTGCTGTGATCACACAACAAAACTGGATAAGTGTGAACAGTAACAGCAAAGGCGGCGTCCTGGCAAGCGAGTGATGGTCAAAATGAACTATGCATACTCGTAATAACGTGGGGAAAACGTAGAAAAAGTGAAGGTTTATACAAGAAGACCACTCTTTTAAGTGATATATAATAACAAATGTGGCTAAATAAAGTAGTAGTAGTATTCAGAGATTAGTAGTAATCAGGATTTGATAGATTAAATTAAATGAAAACGCCGGATTCGCGGCAACCGTCGGCGACGGCTTTGATTCGCCCGTGGTACAAAAATCCTCCCCTATCAAACACGGCTTTATTAATTCCGGCTTCGACGCATTTTTTACCCAACATTTTACCCAACTCTTGAGCCGCCGAAACGGTCTTCGTCTTCCACTCCTCGGAACCGATAACTGCCTTTACTTCTTGACTCTGCGTACCTAAGGAAACTAAAGTCTTTTGAGCCTCGTCGTCGATGACTTGAACAAAGACGTGCTGATTACTTCTGTAGACGCTAATTCTCGGACGATCCGCGGTTCCAGAAACTTTGGAGCGGATTTTTCTGTGACGCTGTTGACGTTTCTCTTCTTTCTCGGTTAAACGAGCGCGCGTGATGACGCGTTGTTGTCTGCTGTTTTGTTGAACTACTGTTATTTGTGTAAGTAATGAGAACAGAAAGAATGTATGTATGGGTTACTATCGGTATAAAAAATAGAGTCGTGTACTGATTTTGAACGTCCTCTTTTCTCTCCCCTCTTGGCGCTCTCTGCGCTCGCTCTGTGAGGTTTTCGAAAAGGGCAAAAGAGGGAGGCAAAGCTCTCTCTTCTGTGAGGTTTTTTATGAACGAATGCGCGCGCGAAGACATTAAGAAA
>Ga0115004_10002379_pt1 | contig 15475 bp, 11 predicted proteins | sample ArcticOcean_MG_C_10_FD_88737 | JGI IMG/M metagenome (GOLD analysis project Ga0115004, IMG submission 88737) | Marine microbial communities from western Arctic Ocean - ArcticOcean_MG_CB11_90 | ecosystem: Environmental > Aquatic > Marine > Oceanic | place: Arctic Ocean: Canada Basin | collected...
ATCGGTGATACATACCTGGCGGGTACGGTCGTCATGGGTGGTAGGGTCGTCATGGGTGGTAATGGTCCCGGGACCGTCCCGCACCAACGGGACCTTTCGAGTGCTCAGCGACGGCCGCGCGTGCGCCGCCGCGATGCCCGGCGGAGTCGCCTCAGATGACAATGGTCATCCAGGGCCGCGGGAACGGCGGTGGCACGACGGGCAGTGGCTCTCCGTCAGCGTCGGTCGTCTCGTTGGTCTGGAAGAGGTAGTCCGCGTGCGTGTCGTTGCGCGCCCGCTCGGCAATGTCCCACGCGATGTGCTCCTGTGACGCGAGCGGGCCGAGGTGGTCGGCGTTGTACTCGTCGTCGTCCGAGTCGTAACCGAGGTCCTCGGCCATCCACTCGCGCAGCTCGGTACGCAGGCGCCAGTGGCCGACAAGCGACACCGCGCCGTGCACGTCCAGCACGACGCAGCCGTGCGGCTGATCGACCTCGACATCGGCGAACGCACCGAGCTTGCCGAGCTCGCCCGGTGCGACAAACGGCACGCCGTCGCGCACGGAGGCGTCCCACGCCGCGCGCACGGTCTCGTGCCACTTGTCCTGCTCGAGGAGCTCCGAGAGCACCGAGATCACGGGCCAACAGTCAGTGTCGTGAAAGGCCGGGAACTCGCATTCCCGAAAGGCCACGACGCGGCCGTCGGCGTCGCGCTTCACGACCCCGAATATGTCGGTGTAGCAGCCCAGCTGGCAGCGGAGCTCGCGCTTGCCCGCCTCGTCTTGGACGAGTTGGCTGACCAGCGCGGGGGTGTCGTGGGCGAGGAGGCGCTTTGCGACATCCTTGGCGTCGTTGCCGATCATCTGGTCGAGCACGGCCGAGGCGGCGAGGTTGACGAGCGGCGGGACGGCGCTGGACATCTGCGCGCGGCGACGGTCGCGGCGACGGTCAGGCAAGGGCTGTATGGGGGGTCCCAGGCAGAAGCGGCCGTTGGGTGATGGGGGTGAAACGTACGTGGGTGGTGTGCTGGGGGCGTCTGGTTTCTGCAGCCGTTGGACGGGCGTCCGAACAAGGGAGGGCGGCAACGGCCTGGCAACGGCCGCATGCTGTATGGGTGGTCCCAGGTGGGACCGGCCGTTGTGTGGGAGGGGCTCAACGGCTGCTCTGCGTACCGTGACGAAGCGGGCCGCTAGGCGTCGCGCCGCGCCGATAACGCTCCGGACCGCGACGCACAAGAGCGGGCGATGAGCGTGCGTGCGCACCGAGCATGCGAAAGAGTGCCGCCGCCGGTGCGGAGGGGCGCGCCGCTGCCCGTGGCTGAGGCCGCGCGCGCGCCCAACGACGCGTTAGAGTGTCTAGAATGTCACGTGCTTGGCTCCGACGGTTCGTGGTACGGTACCGCGACGCACACAGCCGCGGGTCCCGTGTTCGTGCGCCCGCCCGAGATGCGCGGCGTGCGCGTCATGCCGCCCTTTCGGGTGCAGAACCAGCCGACGAGCCAGGGGCTCGCACAGGCGTTGGGGTCGGTGTTGTCACGCGTGTTGGGAGGCGAGTGAACGAGCCGTAGCCAGTGGTTTACATGTACACACACGCCCAGCACGCGACGCACGGCGGCGTTGCCACTCGGTCGGCCGCCGGGACGGACACTCGGTTCCCATCTTTGGGAGCCAACCAAGGGAACCGAGTAGCCAACCGAGTAGCCAACCGAGTGGACCGAGTGCACTCGGTCCACTCGGTTACAAACGGCAACCGAGTAACCCGAGCAACCTACTGAGTGGACCGAGCATCCAAACCGAGTGGGAGTTGCCGGCGCCGCCAAGTTGGCAACGTCGCCGTGGCGGTTGAGATGGAAAGCGAGCGGCGAAGAAACGGACAAACCATTCGAGAAGAAAAGCACGCCGAGAGTACTTCCGGTACGTCTGGCCGACTCATACCGCACCGCTACCCCCCATACAGCCCCTGACCCAGGCCGTCGCCAGACCGTTGCCCGCGACGCGAACTGTCCAACGGCTGCAGAAACCAAGCACCCGAGTCCGCTACCCAAGTGCTTGCGGCACATCCAACGGCTGGATATCGCTCCTGCGACCCCCCATACAGCCTTGGCCGTCGCCTGGCTGCGACCCCCATGCAGCCCGCTCCACGCGGCGACGCCTGCCGCAAGTCCATGCCCGTTGCTATCGCGCAGATGAACGGGATGAACGTGAACGGTGGTGAGATGGGACGGCGCGGCGTGGTGCGCGCGCGTAACGACGACGACGACGACGACGACGAGGTGCAAGAGCAGCCGCCTCCGTGCCCGCTGAGCGGCGCGCTGGCGCGCGCGTGTGGCTACGAGCCCGGCGGTCTGGCTCTGCCACCCGAGGTCACCTTTGTCAACGAGACCGCCAATGCGCTCGCGCCGTCTCTCGAGGACATGGGCGCGGTGATGGATGTGATGCGCGAGGCGCAGCTCTACAGCGGTTGGCACGCCAACCGGCAGCGGCTGTGGAACGAGCGCGACGTACGGAAGGCGCGTCGCCGGGCGCGCCGGGCCGAGGCCGACCGCGACCAGAACGTCGCGGTCCTGCGACAGCGTCAGCGGGTGCCGTGCATCGCCGAGCTCACTGACGCCGAGTACGCGGGCTTTGTCCACCAGCTGGCCGGCACGCTCGAGGCCACCGTCCCCAAGATGATCCGCGAGGTCGACGGGCTGCTTCCGCACGGCGCGCGCGAGATGATCGAACTCGTGGTCGGTTGCCATCGCAAGCAGACGTTTGCTCCCGCCACGCGCTTCATCGAACGGCGGTGCAAGCAGATGTGCACGGTGACCGTCAACGGAGACTTCCAACGTGGCAAGTCCACGCTGGAGGCCCTCTACGGCGTGATCAACCACGCCATCAACGTCTCGCCGGTGGTCGCCGACAAGTGCGCGACGCTGCTGGTGACGCAGCTCCGCGCGTGGGCGATGGCACTCGAGAGCACGTGCAAGGTCAAGACCGCGGCGGCGGTGGAGGCGGCGGCGGCGGAGGGCGAACGGGACGCCCGTGACGACGACGACGACGACGCGGAGATGCTCGTGCTCGACCGCCTCGTGGAGGAGGGCGGCGGCGGCGTGGACGTGGCCGACCTCGGCGCGCTCCCGATCGCTCGCAAGACGGGGCAGCGGGGCCGGGACGAGGTGCGCGAGTGCTTTCGCCAGGGCGGCATGGTCGTGGCGTTCCGCACCGGCGCGCAGTTCGAAGACCACATCAAGCTGTTCGCCGAGATCAACGACTCGCGGGGCCCCGACGAGAAGGCGTACGTCCTGATCCTCGTCCTCGACGAGGCCGACAAGTTCTTCGGCGATACGACGGCGCAGCACTCGCAGAAGCTCCAGTGGATACTGGGGCTCAATTCGCGCGCGCAGCCCAACGTGCCGATCATGCTCGCGTGCGTGTCGGCCACGAACGCGGGGCCATCGTACTGGCTCTTCCGCCGCATGCATGCGATGAACGAGCAGCGGCGGCTGGCGCTCGAGTACACCGACCAGGTCTCGTTCAAACCGCCGGCGGCCGGCACGTACCGTTACGAGACGGTGCCGTTCCTCCCCGCCGGCGAGGTGGTGTCGGTGCCGCGGCCCGACACCGAGTACACGACGCCACAGATCACCGAGCTGTGGCGGGCGTGCATGGCCGCGCCCGCCTCGCTGCTCGTCGACACGTCGTGCGTGCGCGTCAACATCGGCGTCGAGCACAACATGATCGACCACGTGGACGAGATCGAAGCGCAGATCCCCGTGGCCGAGCGGCGGCAGATGGCCGTCCTCTACGTGCACGGCGGCCACACGACGCACCAGGGGATGCTCGGCATCCAAGTGATCGGCGAGGAGCACACGCCGTGGGCGGACTGCGGCATCGTCAAGCTCAAGCAGGCGCACTGGGACCTGTCCCAGGAGGAGGCGGCGCACGCCGACTCGCTCGACGCCGACGGCGGCGATCCCCGCGACGTGGCCAACGCGCGCGCGATGGCCACGGCGCTGGAGCGCGCCGGCGATGATCTCGACGTCAACGACGTGACGGGGTGCATCGAAGTACACACGCTGACCGAGCTCGCGTGGGCGGTCAAGCGCAAGGCGCTGCGGCTGGGCCACTACACCGAGAAGCAGATCGTCGGTATGCTGGACGAGCCGCCGGGCTCGTTTGACCGCGACCAGGGGTGCGGCCGCTCCAACTGGAGCACCAAGAACCTCTCCCTGCTCATATTCATCGTCCGCAAGTTCATCGGCGCCGATGTGCCGATGGCCGTGGTGGGCGGCCAGATGATCAAACGGTGCATGTCCATCGTCGCGGTGGACGTGTTCCGTCCGCCCATCTCCGTCGAGATCGACGGCGCGCAGTTCGACGGCGCCTACGTCGGCCAGCCCAAGTGCCTGGCTCTCGTGACGCACCACGTCCACACGCGCATCCCCAACTCGGCGGACGGGGCGCAGCAGGTGCGGCGCAACGCGTCGACGCTGACCAACTTCGACGTCGCGCACCCCCACCTGCTCAACAACGGCCGGGTGTGGGAGATCGTCATCCAAGACCTGAGCGAGGCAACCGACGGGTTCTGCGCTTGGAACGCCATGGGCGAGTGGCAGCTGCCGCTCGCGCAGCGCAAGGCCAAGATGGACAGCATCTACCGCGACACGACGTCTGGCAACCGGCAGTACACGGTGGCGCTGTTCCGCGCGCGGCTGGGCGAGCAGCAGCGCGAGTGGTTCGACTCGCTCAAGCGGGAGGTCGAGGCCGCGGACGGCATCGGCGACTCGATCTCCGACGCGGCGTCCCTCTTCGCCCTGGGCTGCGCTCTGGCCACGCACGTCAGCCTCCCCGAGGCCACGCGCGTGCTGCTGCAGCGGCACCGCAACCCGCTGTTCCAGGTGCGCTCGGGTGCTCCCGAGCGCGACCTGGCCAACATCCACGCCAACCTGTGCACGATCGTCGAGGGGCGCGTGCCGCTCGCGTTCCGCCACGCACTCAACACGCGGCGCGGGCGTCGCGGCGGCGGTGCCGGCCCGCTGGGCGGCGTGCCGCTGATGGCTGCGCAGTGGTTGGCCGAGAACAACTGCCGCGAAGACGAGGACGGCAACGCGCCGCCCGATGCGCCGGAGGCCTGGACGGTGTTCTGGGCCCTCCGGGCGGCCCACCCGGAGCTGGTCGGCCAGCCCGGCTACAAGGAGCTCAGTCTCACGACGAACCATGGCTGCGGCCTCGGCTTCGGTCTGAACACCCTGGTCAAGCGTGACATGGTCTACAAGGCGGACGTGCAGCGCGTGCGTCCGGACCCCGAGCCCGGGCATGGCATCGCCGCCAACCCGTCCAACGCGCGCGCCCGAAAGATCCAAGTGTTCTGGCTGCGCCGGAACGCGCTGCTGGTCCCGCAGGCGCAGTAGGAACAGGAGAGTGGGTGTGTGGGTGTGTGCCTAGGTAGCAGGGTGAGGATGTCGGTTTGCAATTGAACGTACTTGGACACGCACACACGCACACTCTGGCTCACTCAGCAGCAGGCTACGCGCCGGAGGCAACGCCCTCCATGAACTTGCGCACAAAGAGCGGCGGCACGGCGTTGCCGATCGCCATGATGCTCTTACCCTTGTGCTTGCACAGCCGGTAGCTCTCGGGGAAGGTCTGCAGCGTGGCTTGCTCGCGCGGGGTGAACTCGCGGATGTGTGTGTAGTCGGCGCGCAGGTAGGCGTGCGGGTGGCGGGCCACGCACGAGTAGGCGATGCGGTCGAGCGGCCGGATCTCGCGCCGCACGTCCGGGTTGGTGTACGTGCCGTCGGCGTGGCGCTTGGTGAGCTTGGGGTTGGGCGTCTTGCCCGTCGACGCGCGCACGAACACCGCGTCGGTCGGCGGCTCGAGCACCTGCGCGACGGTCGGCGCTTCCTGCCGGATCGACGGCTCCCTCTGCAGCCGTGTGATCAGCCGCGGCGAGCCAGCGATGCACCGCTCGCGCAGCTGCGGAACGCCGTAGTCGCGCATCGGCACCCTGGACACGTAGTCGTACACGCTCGGCGAGTCGAAGCGCAGCCACCGGAGCACGCCGTTGAGCTCGGGCGCCGGCACCTGCTCCATGCTCCACGTCGGCGGGCGCAGCCGGGCCACGAGACGCAGGTACCAGAAGACCATGTCGACGCCCTCGTTGACGCTCTCCTCGCTGTAGCACGACCCGGTGCCACGCATCAGCGAGATCTTGGTGCACGGCGGGCTGGCGTGCAGGTGCCACGGCCCCGACGCCGGCACGCACCCGACAATCTTTGCGACGAGCTCGTCCTCGGTGTCGGGCCCGAGCCGGAGGTTGACGTGCCGCGCGCCGGGGTGGTTGCGCCGGTGCGTGTCGAGCAGCTTCTGGTCGCAGTCGATGGCGAGCGCGCAGCTCAGGTGCGCCTGCCGCGCACCCTCGCTCCAGCCGCCGATGCCACAGAACAGGTCGACGAGCGGCGGCGGCGGCGGCGGCGGCGGCGGCGGCGGCGGCGGCGGCCGGCGCAGCAGTATGACGCGCGGCTTCTTGACCACGCCACGGCGGAGCGGGAGCACGCGACGGCGCTGCGGCGGCGGTTTCGGCTTGAGGAACTCGTCGAGTGTCGGCTGCATGGCGCGCGCGGTCCGCTTGGGTCGTTGTCGCCAGCGCGCGCGCCGGAAACTTTAGCGCGAGCGTGTTGTTTGTCGGCGCAGGCGTGGCGACCGCCACCCGCGCGGCCGCCGTCGCCCTCGCTCCGGCGCCCGGCAACGGACTTCCCGGTGTGGCGCTGACGCGCCGCTCCACTCGTTAGTGGCGCGTTCGCCACTCGGCCATAGCCGGATCGGTACGCTCGGAACACTCGGAACACTCGGTTGGCCTACTCGGCTGGTCTGACTTGGTTCACTCGGTTGGCAAAATTGCCGCTAGGACGGGACGGTCCCGGGATAATGAGTGACACAACCTTACCTTCACCTTCGCTCGGCGCGTGCTGTCGAGGACTCAGTGGACGAGTGAACGCATGGACCGGTTTGTGGTACGAGGGAAGCGTGTGCGTGTGGACGACGGTCGGCCCACGGCGGTCGAACTGTTTGCCGGCGCTGGCGGCATGGCCATAGGACTTGAGAGGGTGGGGTTGCGTCATGTAGCGCTCGTGGAGTGGGACAAGCACTGCGTCAGTTCGTTGCGACGGAACGGGTTCACGCATGTCATCCACAGTGACGCAAAACGCGTCGACTACACCCAGTTCCATGGCGCCGATGTCGTGGCGGGTGGCCCGCCGTGCCAGCCCTTTTCGGTCGGTGGCGTCGACGGCGGGAGCAAGGATCCGCGGGACGGGTGGCCGACGGCCATCCGCGCCGTGCGGGAGATCGAGCCGCGCGCCTTCCTCTTTGAGAACGTCGCCGGGCTGATGCGCGACAAGTTCAAGGCGTACCTCGACTCGATTCTCGCGCGCTTCTACGCGCTGGGCTACTCGGTGCACGTGCACAGCGTCGACGCCGCCGACTACGGCGTGCCGCAGCATCGCAAACGCGTGCTGCTGGTGGGCATCCGCGGCGTGGCGTGGTTCCAGCGACCGCCCCGCGTCGAGCAGCACGTCACGCTGCGACATGCCATGCGAGGGCTTGGCCCACCCAACGGCCGGAATGGCCACGTGCCGCACGACGTCGCGCCTCGCATATATCCGGGCCACACGGGGTCGAAGCTCGACGCGCCGAGCAAGACGCTGGTCGCCGGCTTGCATGGCCAGTGTGGCGGCTCGGGGATGGTCGAGCTCGACGACGACACGCTGCGATACCTCACGCCGCGCGAGCAGGCGCGTGTTCAGTCCTTCCCCGACACGTACGCGCTTCCAGCAACGTGGTCGCACGTCTGCAAGCAGATGGGCAACGCGTGTCCGCCCCTGCTGGTAGAGCAGTTTGCCAGGGAGCTGCTGCGGCTGATTGCCCTGCCCGTGCCGCACAAGGCGCCGCGGCGCGCGACCTCGCCGTCGCTCCGGCGCCCGGCAACGGACTTCCCGGTGTGGCGCTGACGCGCCGCTCCACTCGGTAGTAGCGCGTTCGCCACTCGGCCATAGCCGGATCGGTACGCTCGGAACACTCGGAACACTCGGTTGGCCTACTCGGCTGGCCTACTCGGCTGGTCTGACTTGGTTCACTCGGTTGGCAAAATTACCGCTAGGACGGGACGGTCCCGGGATAATGAGTGACACAACCTTACCTTCACCTTCGCTCGGCGCGTGCTGTCGAGGACTCAGTCCGCAGCAACGGGCAAGCGGCTCTCACGAGCTTCATACGCCATGTGCACGATCGTCAATCCGGACGCGCCCGCCATGACAAGCAACCCCCCATGCAGCACGGCGACGCCAACCGAGGTGGCCGCCACCATGCCTCACGAGGCGACGCCCGCCGCGATGCGCGCCGAGCTCAAGGCAAAGCTCAAGGGCCAGTTCAGCGAGCTGAAAGACTGGATGGACGGCATGTCGCCCGGTGAGTGCCTCGCCCTCTCGCGCACGCAGGCCAAGCTGACCGAGGACGCCAACCGCGACCACATCGAGAAGGGCATGGCCGCCGAGGCCGAGGCAACGGCCAAGGAGGACGAGATGCCCGAGGCGGAGGCGCGCGAGGGCAGCACGCCGCCGCCGCAGCCCAAGCCGCCGCCGCCCGTCGACAGCAACGACGGCATCGAGGTCGAGCCGGAGGAGGAGGAGGAGCCGCCGGCGGCGGCGCCCACGGCGGCGGCGCCGCCCAACTCGCCCGTGCCGTGCACGCCGCCGAGCAAGAAGCAGCGCGTCGGCGACGACGCGCCGCGCGCGCAGACCTCCGAGGAGAAGGCGGTCGAGGACGACGTCAACCAGGGCTGGCGCAACGAGGTGGCCTTCAACGAGAAGCTCGCGGCCGAGTGCGCGCAGCGCAGGGCGGCGCTTTGAGCTCGCGTATCGCTATCCGTGGACCGATGACGGTGTGAAGGTGGGTGCGTGGTGTGCCGTTCCTCTAATAGGCAGCATGGCGTCGCCTCCGAGCAGCCCCTCGCTCGCGCCGCGCAAGAGGCCGCGCGTCGCGCCGCGGTCGCGCGTCGTGCACGGCAACTGCGTCGCGGGCATGGCGGCCATGCCCGAGGGCAGCGCGAGCGTCGTGCTCGCCGACCCGCCGTACGGCGTCGGCACCTTCAGCTGGGACGGGCCCGAGGGGTACATGGCGTTCGCGGAGGCGTGGCTCACCGAGGCCAAGCGCGTGCTGCGCCCGGGCGGCGCGCTGCTCTTCTTTGGATCGCCGTGCACCATCTGGACCAGCCGCATGAACGTGCTGCTCGCCGACACGCTGGGCATGGACCACGTGCAAACACTGACGTGGTGCTATTCTCAAGGCGGGGACGCGCGGCTTGAGACCATGAAGCAGTACGCGGTTCGCTCAGAGACGCTCGAGTGGTGGACCAAAGCGCCCGGCATGGTCACGTTCAACCCCCTGCACGCGGCCGAGCGGTACACCGAAGAGGACAAGCAAGTGGCGCTCGCGAAGGGCACGGGCCGTGTCAACGAGGCCTCGCTCGACAAGGGCCGGCCGCCGCGCACCTGGTGCTCAATACCGCGCGAGAATTCGCGCTCCAAGGAGCGGCAGTACGGGAAGCATCCATCGATGAAGCCGATGATGCTTGCCGAGAGACTCATCGGAGTGCATTCCAACTACTCGGATCGTATCGTCGTGCCATTCGCGGGCAGTGGTACAGAGATGCTCGCGGGGAGCAAGCTCGGCCGTGAGGTTGTCGGTTTTGAGACCGAATGCGAGTACATCGAGCTGATGCGCCGCCGGTTTGCCGGGCACGGCGCCAACGTCGACATTGAGTGAGCGGATAAGGGGAGGGCGGGAGGGAGGGAGAGGGGGCATGGCACACGGCTACGGCAGCGGGCTCGCCGACCTGCTCTTTCTGCTACTGTGCTGCAACCTGCTCGCGCGCGCGAGCCAGCCGCGCACGCAGGTGGTGCCCGTCGCCGTGGTGGCGGCGGCCGCGCCGGGCAACGCGTTGCCGCTCATCGCGTGTGCGACGATGAGGCGGGACGAGGCGACGGGGAGGGAGAGGGAGGAGAGTGTGTAGCCGTCGTTTAAAGTAACTTTGCACGTTTGCGGTGGAGGGCGCACGTGTGCGAGTCCGGCTTGACCGTGCCTGGTGGGTCGCACCTACCCCCGATACAGCGAGGCGGGTTGTCACCCGTCGCCGTGCGTGCTAGGCAATGGCAGCCGTTGCCGACCCGGTCATCTTTGACCCGTCGCCTGCGGGCCAGGCCACGGCACGGCGCGCGCTGAACGCGCGCGTGCTGGCAACACGGCTGCGCGCCGGAAAGACGGTTAAGGCGCGGCAAAACCAGGCGCTGTCGGGCCTTCTGGGCTCAACGGCAATGGCTTACGAGGGCTGTGTCCATCCTCGCATGAACGCACCAAAGTCTGAGGTCGGCGTGCTCGCTTGCGAGGTGACATTCCCGCTGCTCAACTCGGACGGCACGCTGGCCGACTGCGAGTCGTACAGCAAGTACCGCGGGACCGACGAAAACGCCTTCCTGTACATCCTGAAGAGAGAGGTGATGGTGCGCATCCCGTCTGTGCTCCTTCGCACGGGAGCTCTCGCTGGTCGTACCGACATCCCTTACGTGCCGGGAGCTGGATACTTTCGCGCCGTGCTGGACTGGGTGTGCAACCTTCTGCTCGACGACGCGCGCGCGCGACTCGCCCGCGCACGAATCGAAGGGATGTCAGAGGACGATCTTCCCGCAGGGTGGGCAATGAGCAATCTCGATGGTCATCCCAGCGACTACAAGCTGCACGGTCACCACATCGTTGCCGCCATAGACGGGCTGGCTTCGCCGCAGGTGCCGGTGTGCGTGCCGCCCGACGCCAGACCGTCGATGCAAGCGTCTCCCGACCCGCCTGCCGATCCGCAACCGAATCCGCTTCCTGCCGAGGCAATGCCTCCGGCGGCGCCGCCCGGCCCTGTCTTGCCCGCGCCAGGGTTTGACGTTGCGGACGCCGCCGACGAGCCTGTGGAGCCGTGGGATCCCACGGAGGGGCTCAGCGCGTCCGAGGAGGAGGACGAGGGGGAGGAGATGGCGGTCGCGGCCGCGCCTCAGGCCGCGCCTCAGGCCGCGGTCGTGCCGACCGTCGATCCTCCCGCTGATCCCAAAGAGCGCCATCGTGCTCGGCGGCAGGCGCGCGAGCTCGCGCGGCTCGGTGGCTGCGGGTTGGAGAAGCATGCCAACGGTCCGTTCTACGGCTACGCCTCTGTAGAGGACCTGAACTGCAACCACCCCCTCGCTCGCGAGCTGCTTGCAAGCGGTCGCCGCCTGCCTGCCAGAAAGGTCTGCAAGATTGGCATCACCGGCCGCGATGCACCTGGAGTGGCGATGCGCGCCAAGGAGGTATCAGCGCAGTCTGGCACCTGCACGATGCGCCCGATCTTTCGCATCTGCGATGCGAAGGGCGCGCGCATGCATCCCTACGCAACCCGCCAGAAACGAGCGTTCATGGAGCGCGTCGAGGACGCTGTCTGCAAAGATCGCCGCATTGCCAAGTTTCGAGAGTCCTGGACCAGCGGTCGAGAATGGTTTGTTGCGACGGAGGCGGAGTGGACCACGGCCGCGACGGAGGTCTGGTCTGAGAAGCTGGCGTTGTTCCAGGAGCAGCGCGCGGCGGCGTTCAACCCGCAGCAGCAGCAGCTTACGATGCACGACTTCGCGACTGCGTGAGCGCGCGTCGGTGCACGCGCATTCGCATGCTTGCCCGGCACATGGACACACACGAACGCACCGCCGAGCGACGTGCGCACAGCGGGGTTGAGGGACGGTTGGGGTATTCGTGTGCGTCTGACATGGTCTTGTAATACAATGCCCTCACAGCTACACCACTACCCCTTCCCCGCCGCGAACCTTGCGACGCGCGCCAGCAGCGTCGCGTCCGCCTTGGCGCGCTTGCTGGGAAGATGCCCTCTGCGCTCCGTCTCTCGCGCGTGCCGAATGTCGTCGTCGTCGCACGCGATCGCGACGACGGCAACGCACGCGCCATGGGCGAAGTCGGTGGAGCACGTGAGTATCTGCCGGTGCGACGCGCGGTCCTGGCAGCGCACGCGCAGCCGGTGCATGGCCGCGTCGCTCGCGGCGTCGAGCGCCAAAATCGAATCTTTTTCGAATCGCCCCGGGCCGCACGCGATCGCGCCGGCGTGCGCGCGCGCCGCCGAGCTGCGCAAAACAATTGGCAGCGCGGGCGGCGGCAGCGCGGGCGTCTCGGCGGGCGAGGCGGCGAGCATCGCCTGATCGGGATCGCCGGCCGCGGCCTCGCGCGCGGCCGCCCACGCGACGCGCGCCGCGTCGGCGCGCTCGGCGTGTGCGTCGGTCTCGCGCGCGGTGCACGCGTGCAGCTCGCGCTCGAATAGGCGCGCGCACTCGACGATCGAGTCCCAGCCGCTGCGCACAATTGAGCGCTGTCGTTCCGGTGTGATGAGCCGCGCCTGGTTTACGAGCGGCTCGGTCGCGCGCACGGTGTGGTTGGTGATGGCGCGCGCAAACAGCCGCACGCCGTGGTCCTTCTTCTCCTCGTCGGCCTGCCAGCGGTCGGTGCTCAGCCAGCCGACCAGCACCAAGTGGTTTCCGGCCGACCACAGCCCGCCGTTGCGCGCGCTGTGCAACGCCTGCTCGGCGAGGTAACAGAAGTGTGTGCGCAGCCACGCCTCGTCCTTGAGCACGTCGTCGCCCGTGTAGCCGTCGCGCGTGGTCTTCGCCGCCCAGTCGCGCCACAGCGGCGAGCGGATGAGCGCGCGCTCGCCCTCGATGCGCGCGCGCTGCTCGAGCTTGAAGCTCAGGTGGAAGGCGACGCCGAGCCACGCGCCGCAGTTGAGCGTCGACGACGCCGCCGCGACGCGGTGCAGCGCGCCGCGCATCTCGTCGGGCGTGGCGGCGATCGCCTCGTCAAGCTGCTCTGCCGGGTCGGCGTCGGGATCGGGCGCGGCGTCGAGGCACACGTCGATCCAGTCCATGCCGACGGCGCGCAGCGCGTCGCAGAAGCGCTGCACCGTCCCGGCTATGTGCGCCTCGTCGCCCACCGGTTCGTCGGGCAGCTCCACTGAGTAACAGCAAGCGTCGAGGTACTGCGTCCACGCGTGCGCCATGCGCGGCTGCGCCGGCGCGTTGAAGGCCAGGTCGTCCGACGCGAGCGCGTCGAGGTCGAGCGTGCCGCTGTACGTGGCGGCCAGCAGGTCGAGCGGCGTCTGGCGCGAGACGGGGTCGACGACGCGCCGCACGAGCGCGGCGAGCGGGAAGCTCTTGGGCCACGCCGCGCGCGCGTCTGGCTGGTGACCAGCAATGCGCATGCCCGTCTGCGTGTGCATCATGACGCAGAGCAGCACGGCGTTGCGCGCGACGGCGGGCGCGCCGGCCGCGGCCACGAGCAGCGCCTCCGCCACCTCGTCCGCCTCGGCGACCGTGATGCCCGAGAGCGTCGCGCGCAGGAGCAGCCACCACTCGGAGTCCTGCGCGCCCGAGGGCACGTACATGCTCTTGGAGCGCGAGCTGAGCAGCGAGGTCACCGGCCTGAGCGACGAGACCTGCAGCTCCTCAGCTAGCTCGCCGTGCAGCTCGTCCTCGAGCGACTCGTCGGCGATGGTGAGCAGCGAGAAGAGCGTGAAGCGCACGCGCGTGTCGATCGTTTGCCCGCGCAGCGCGCCGAGCTGACGCGCGAGCACGTGCGCGTACGCGCGTGTGCCGAGCACGATGCTGGCGTACCACGGAGCAACGATCGGTACGCGGTCGCACGGCAGCACAGCCATCGCGAGCCGCTCGCCCGAGTCGCTGAGGAAGCGGTTCATGTGCACGAGGTACTGCCCCTGCGCCGTCGAGTCGTTGCTCAGCACCGTGCGCCCCGGGTCGTTGACCAGCGCGGCGTGCACGCCCGCTACGAACGCCGCAAAGGGCACGCTGTCCGTCGGCGCCTCGTAGTCGACGCCGACGGCGGCGACGACCGCGATGGGCGAGGGCATCAGGTCGCGCCCCATCGCGACCAGCCGCACGGCGAGCCTTGCGGGAACGGCGAAGTCGTCCGACGGCCGCTCGGCCGCGACGAGCGCGACGATGCTCTCGGGCGTGGGGTCGACGCTGCCGCCGCGCACCCACTCCGTCTTGATCGTGAGGAGCAGCCAGTTTAGCCGCTGCAGCAGCCGCTTGTATGCGGGCACAAAGCCGACGTCCTCGGCGTGGCGGCCCCAGTGCGCGGTCGCGAGGATCTGCGGCAGGTCGTACAGCCCGTTGGGCGCTTGGAAGGCGGCCGAGTTGCAGAGAAAGGGAACGCCCAGCACGAGGTCGCGCAGCGCGGCGCGCGCGATCTCAACGTCGGTGTGGCCGACGGCGTTGGCCAGCTCGGCGAGCCACGCCGCGACCGCCGCCGGATGGTCGGCGTCGCGCAGCGCGTCGTGCAGCGCCATCGCCAGGTGGCACGAGACCGAGGCGTAGCGCTCGCCCGACGCCTTGATTGGCGGCCCAGCCGCCGCCGCGCCCGACGCAAACTGCAGGAAGTTGTCGAGCCACTCCATGCTTCGCGACGGGTCAACGCTACGCAGCGTACGCCCCCACGTGCGGTGTGGCCCTTCCTTAGCGATCGGCGGCACCACTTATCTCCGGCCAATGGACGTGGCGTCGCTCACGGGGTGGGTGTTCGTAAGCGTCCTCGCGTCCATCTGCGCCGCGGCGCGCGTGAGGCGCGCCTGCCTCCAGTCGCACGCGGCTTCGCTGCGCGACCGCGACGAGTACAGCTACGTCAGGCTCATACCACGCCCCTGACTGTGCCTTAGAGTGGGTAGGAAGGTCCTGCGTGTCGTATCCGATCAAACCTAAACATCGACTGGCCGCTCTGCGTATGAGGCGCCGGCACCGGCCGTTGCATCGGCGCCGGCAGCGCGGTCTCGCGCACGAGCGGCAGGTCGGCGGCGGCGTTCACCGCGACGCCCACGAGCTTCTGCATCTCCGCCGGGTCGAGCGGCGTGCGCCGTTTGCGGCACAGGCCGAGCACGGCGCTCCACGCGAGCAGCGCGCCCACCCACACGTGCCAGGCGCACGCCGCGACGGCGTAGCCAAACGACGTCGTGCTGGTCGCCTCGAGCGCCGCCGCCGCGGCGAACAGCGCGGCGAACGCCGCGTAGTACCCCACCGCGCACAGCAGGATCAGGTTGGGGCACGCGCCGCACGAGTGGAGCACGTGCTGCTCCTCGGGCGCGCCGCCGTGCTGCCGCCCCGGCGCCACGAACGCGGCGATGGCGGCGGGCGAGCCCCAGAAGGCCGTGTACCACAGCTGGCCCAGCGCCATCAGCATCGCGTTCGCCAGCGCCACCCGCCGCACGAGCGGGTCGGCGCTCGGCCCGTAGTGCGTCCACACGCCGCCGATGACCAGCGCGGCCTTGCCGCCGTAGTTGCTCTGCACGGCGTGCTGCAGGCAGAAGGCGCTCGTGCAGACGCGGCCGAGCCACCCCGCTAGGGGGCCGCGGCGCGAGCGCGCGACGTGCACCCCAAA
>Ga0115004_10002385_pt1 | contig 15450 bp, 19 predicted proteins | sample ArcticOcean_MG_C_10_FD_88737 | JGI IMG/M metagenome (GOLD analysis project Ga0115004, IMG submission 88737) | Marine microbial communities from western Arctic Ocean - ArcticOcean_MG_CB11_90 | ecosystem: Environmental > Aquatic > Marine > Oceanic | place: Arctic Ocean: Canada Basin | collected...
ATACATTTAAAGTAGCTGTTAAAAAAGAATATCAAAAATATATGAAAAATGATTTATAAAATAACATTACCCCAATTAGTAGATAATAAAAAAAAATATAATGCAAGTGATATAGAAATAGATCACGTAGGATATTTTATTGGAACAACATTGTCATATAGATATGATGGTCTTGATGCAAATGATTTAAAAGAGTTTGGCTTAGTATTGGAAGATAAAAAAACTATAAATCTACAAGATAAAACTGTATATAGATTTCCTAAGTTAAATCTTCCTAGACAAAAATTTGAATTGTTAAAAGAAAAATATAACTGTAAAGTAATAAGAAATAAGGAAAAAGCTGAGATTTTAATTGTTTCTCCAAAGTATGTAAATAGTTTAGTAAAGACAAATTATCACAGGTCACGTGATCTTAATCAATATTTTAAACTTTTAACTTCATTGAAACAGTCAGATCTACTAAGTGAATGTGCTGTAAATAAATTTAATGATTTCTTTCAGGATCCTGAAAAGTTTATACCTGGCTCAAGAATTGATGTTTGTTTTTCATATGCTGGTTATCATTCAACTAAGGGTGTAATAGAAGCAAAGAGAGAAGATATAGTACATAAATGGAAAGAAGATATAAATAAAAACCTTCTACCATCTGCAAATGATTTAAGAGATGTTGTAATAGAGTCAGAATCTGATTTTGAACAATGGTTATTTTTACAAGATAACTCACGTACAATAATATTAGATGAAGATGTTATGAATCTTACTAATGAAGGATTAGCAATTATACCAAATGATGAGTATAATACTATACATTCTATGCTTACTAGTACTGATCAAGAAACAAGAAGTTTGTGTGTAGAAATGATAGCTAACTGCAATGTTAATGAATCTTTTGATGTAGTTGCTACATTATTTTATTGGCATTATGATTGGTTTAAAAATTCAAATAATTGGAATACTGTGAATGTTAAAGCACTTCGTCAAGCATTAAAAGAGTTTGGAGGTGTTAATCATGAAAACCATAGTATATACCAATACAATCAGTTTATATCAAAAATGATTAATAGAGGTAAATTGACTAAGTTTGTATTTGAGAATACAAGAAAAAGATTATATACTAAATTAATAAATCAAATGGTAGGGCCTGGTTCTGAAATGTGGACTGTTAAAGAAATAGATCTTACACTTAGACCTGAAGAATTTAATAAAATAAAATTTAATGAAACAGAATAAACAGAAAGAAGAAGAGTTTTATGCTAAAGATTTTAACTTTAGTTATTCTTCTTTAAACAAATTATTATTTTCACCATCCTTGTTTTATAAGGACTATATATTGTGGGACCGTGAGCTTAGAACAGATAAACACCTTGTAGAAGGAAAGCTTGTACATTGTTTGTTGTTTGAACCAGAAAATGTTAATGAAAAGTTTAATGTTGCACCTGGTAAAAGTCCAAGTGATAATATCAGAAAAGTAATGAAAGATATGTCTCTTCATACTGATGCAGAAACATTAGAGTTTTGTGAATTTCAAGCTTTAGCATCACTAAAAACTTTAAATCTTTTTCAGTCTCTTAAAACAGATGAGCAAAGATTAAAAAAAGTAGTTAATGAAGATAATGAACCATATTGGAAATTTATAAGTAATAGTAATGTTGATGTTATTGACCAAGATACTTTATTAAGGTGTGAAGAAAGAGTTGAAATTCTTAAAAATAATAAAGATGTTATGTCTTTATTTGAAGAAGTAACTACAGATTTTGATTTAGATCCTATTGAAACACATAGTGAAAAATATCTTAAATCTAAGCTAAATGATTCATCTTTTGGTTTACATGGATATATTGATTATTATAAAGTAGATAGTGATAAAAAGCAGGTTACTATATGTGATCTTAAAACAACAGGTAAGACTATTTCTGATTTTAAAGATACTATAGACTTTTATAATTACTGGCTACAAGCTGCTATTTATATGAAGTTAGTTTATGATACTTTAGGTGTTGATGCAGATGAATATGATATGCTGTTTAAGTTTATTGTAATTGATACATATAACCAAGTTTATGTGTTTGATGTATCAAGAGAAACTATGGGTAGATGGGCTGATGGTTTTGGTGGTGCTATAAAAACTGCTGAATTTCATTACAACAGTAGAAATTTTTCATTACCTATAGAGTTTTTAACAAATAAAGTAACTTTATAATATGGCTAAAGTTTACACAGATTATTTTCAAAAGAGTAAAGTCTTTTTATATCCTTTATTAGGGTTTAGACAAGGTGTAAAACATGTCCCACAGCAAACATATATTGCTTGGGATAATGTTTACTCTTTGAATTCTTGTAGACTACTATGTGAATACAAAACTAAAATGGATATAGGGTTTAAAAGATTTTCTTTGGATTATCTTCAAAATCATCCTTTATATGAAGATCATGTAGAGCTATCAAATAATAAATATTTATACATTTTTAATTTAGAATCATTTAAACCGGACATGGAACGTTTCATACAAGGCATGTTCTCTCAGTTCAGTTTAGATACTAAAATAACTATATTAGATTTCTTTGGGGATCAAGGTAAGGCGGCAGAATACATACATACATTTTTAACACCTGATGATGGTTTTGAAGCATATGCATATCACTTAAAAGTTGATATTAAAACTATAGAAGCCATAGGAGAATTGTGTTCTAAACCAGATCTTAAGAAAGAAACATTAATTGATAATAATCATACATTACATCAATTATTAAAAAGAAGTTCCATATATTTGTCTAAATCAAAATAAAAATAAAATGACACAAATAGGTCAAAACATGATGTTAGTAAATTCTACGTTTAGAAATGCTAAATCATTTACATTAATTCCAGTGAGCATGGACTCACCGTATACAGAAGCTATGTTTGACCCTGCGTCAGGCATTTTAGCAGTCATCAGTAAAGTAATGAAGCAATCATATCATATGGTTCCTAAGTTAAATGATGACGGAGAACCTATGAGATTAAAAACTCCTAATCAACAAACAGGAAAAACTGTAAAAGAAGAAAGAAGATTGGTAGATACATTTTCTGAATTTTATTTAACTGAAAAAGCTGACATTGATACTTTTATTCACATGTTTGCAGTTAATGTAGAAACATTTGATTATTCAAAGTTTACAGAAGTTGATGTTAAAGAAACAACAGTTTCAAAAGTCATATTACCTGGTCAATAGTTTTGAGAGAATAACACCTTATTGACTAAAAAAAAGAAAGCTCATTGATTTGGGCTTTTTTTGGCACTAATATTTAAAATATAGACATGAGACATTGGGTAATGGATTATGAAACTCTTTATGATTGTTTTACTGGTGTTTTTGAAAATTATAAAACAACAGAAACTAAGATATTTGTAATATCAAGGTTAAGAAATGATCAGACAGAGTTCATAAGTTTTTTAAAAGAAAACATTAAAAATAAAGAGTGGCATATATCTTATAATGGTTTAGCATTTGATGCACAAGTCACTCACTATATACTAGATAATGTTAACAATTGGAAAGATAAAGAAGGTTTAGATCTTGATGGTCATTTAGTTGCTAATATTATTTATAAGTATGCACAAAGATGTATACAGAGATCAAACAATAAAGAATTTAGTGACTATCCAGCTTGGAAAATGAAAATGGGTCAAATAGACGTATTTAAACTTCATCACTGGGACAACCCTGCTAAACGTTCTAGTCTTAAATGGATACAGTATAGTATGGATTGGCAAAACATATTGGATATGCCTATTCATCATGAAACTGAAATTAGAACTCAAGAAGATCTAGACACTATATTAGAATACTGTATTAATGATGTCAAGTCAACTAAAGAAATCTATAACAGATCTAAATCTCAAGTAGGTTTAAGAAAAGAGTTGACCAAGACATATGATATTAATATGTTTAGTGCTTCAGAACCAAGAATCAGTAAAGAAATATTTGGTTATTACTTATCTAAAAATTTAAATATTCCTAAAAGAGATCTCAAACAAATGAGAACTTATAGGGATACTATAAAAGTAAAAGATATAATATTACCATATGTTTCATTTACATCTCCTGAGTTTAAACTTTTACATGAAAGATTTAAATCTCTTGAGATAGATGCATCTAAGTTAAAAGGTAGTTTTAAATACCATATTAACTATAAAGATGTGAAGACTCACTTTGGTTTAGGAGGTGCACACGGTGCTACGGCTAAAGGTATTTATGAAAGTACAGATGATATGTTAATTATGAGTTCAGATGTAACATCTTTTTACCCTAATTTGGCTATTAAGAATCAGTGGTCTCCTGGACATTTTCCAAAAGAAGCTTTTAGTGATCAATATGAATGGTTTTTTGAAGAGCGTAAGAAGATTCCTAAGAGCAATCCAATGAATTATGTATATAAGATTATACTTAACTCAACATTTGGTCTTAGCAATGATGTAAATAGTTTCTTTTATGATCCTGAATTATGTATGCGTATTACAATTAATGGTCAATTAACCTTGATGATGTTGTATGAGCAAATAATGGAGAGAATACCAGGTGCTATAGCTTTACTTCAGAATACTGACGGTGTAGAAACTATAATACCTAAACAGTACTATGAATTGTATATGGAAATATGTGAAGAGTGGGAACATACTACAAGTTTAAACTTAGAACATGATCAATACCAAAAATTGGTACTTTCAGATGTTAATAATTATATTGGTGTAAATAACTATGTTAATGTTGACATTACTAAGTGGAGAGAAGTTAAACAAAAACAGCCTCATTACCTATTTAAGGTAGATAATGACAAGTTTAGCTTTGCTCCTGTTAAACTTAAAGGACGTTTTGATTTTCAAGATTTACAATTACATAAAAATAAGTCTAAATTGGTAATTCCTAAAGCATTATATCAGTATTTTGTTAATGATGTACTACCTGAAGAGTATCTAGAAGAAAATAAAAATATTCTGGACTATTGTATTGGTGGGAAATCTAAAGGACAATGGCAACAAGTTGCACGTAGTATTGAAAATGGATCTTTTAAAGAAGAAAAGCTTCAGAAAATTAACAGATACTTTATATCTAAGCAAGGAGTTAAAATTATAAAAGTCAATAAAGATGATGCAAGAGAAATACAATTAGAAGCAGGCAGGTGGGTACAAACAGTCTTTAATAAGATGGATGTAAAACCTAAATGGGAACTATACAATATAGATAAGTTGTATTATCTTCAAGCCATTGAATCAGAGATCAATAATATATTATCAATAAATACAAATCAATTAAAATTATTTTAAAATATGTCAAAAGAAATAAAATTTAACGTAGAAGCCAGAAATGGTTTAAAAAATGGTGTGGATGCCTTAGCTAATGCAGTTAAGGTAACCCTTGGCCCCAAAGGTAGAAATGTAATTATTTCAAAATCTTACGGTGCACCTCAAGTAACTAAAGATGGTGTTACTGTAGCAAAAGAAGTAGAGTTAGAAGATCCTTTAGAAAATATGGGAGCTCAAATGGTTAAAGAAGTAGCTTCTAAAACTAATGACTTGGCTGGGGACGGAACAACTACAGCTACAGTATTAGCACAGGCAATTGTTTCAGAAGGATTAAAGAACGTTGCTGCAGGTGCTAACCCTATGGATTTAAAACGTGGAATAGATAAAGCAGTAAATCTTATTGTTAGTCATTTAGAAAATATGACTATTTCGGTTGACAAGTCTTCTGATATGATTAGACAAGTTGCAAGCATTTCTGCTAATAATGATCATGTTATAGGAGATTTAATTGCAGTTGCTTTTGAAAGAGTTGGTAAAGAAGGAGTTATCACTGTAGAAGAGGCCAAAGGTATGGAAACATATGTCAATGTTGTAGAAGGTATGCAGTTTGACAGAGGATATTTAAGTCCCCACTTTGTTACCAATCAGGAAAAAATGACTGTTGATTTAGAAAATCCATACATTCTAATAATTAATAAAAAGATTTCTATAATGAATGACCTATTACCTGTCTTAGAGTTAGTAGCTCAAGCAGGTAAATCTTTATTAATTATAGCTGAAGATGTAGATGGTGAAGCATTGGCTACTTTAGTTGTAAACAAATTACGTGGTGGTTTAAAAATTGCTGCAGTTAAAGCTCCTGGTTTTGGTGAAAAAAGAAAAGGTATGTTAGAAGACATAGCAATTTTAACCGGTGGAGTAGTTATTTCTGAAGAAAGTGGTGTGGCTCTTGAAAATACTACACTAAATGAATTAGGTAGAGCTGAAACAATCACTATAGATAAAGAAAATACAACTATTGTAAATGGTTTAGGTGATGCTGACTATCTTGAAGAAAGAGTTTTGAATCTTAAGTTTCAAATTGATACTTGTGATAATGATAATGACAAAGAAGTCTTTCAACAACGTTTGGCTAAGTTGTCTGGAGGTGTTGCAGTTCTTTATGTTGGTGCCGCATCTGAAGTAGAAATGAGAGAGAAAAAAGATAGAGTAGATGATGCACTTGCTGCAACTAAAGCTGCTGTTGAAGAAGGTGTTGTTATTGGAGGTGGTGTTGCATTACTTAAAGCTAGTAAAATACTAAACCTAACTACTGATACTTTTAATGATGAAAGTACGGGTATAGATATTGTATCTAGAGCTATTGAATCACCATTTAGAACTATATGTGAAAATGCAGGAGTTAGTGCTGATGTAAAATTAGAAGGTGTTTTATCAAGAACAGATGGTTTTGGATATAATGCTAAAACTGATGAATACGTTGACATGTTTAAAGCTGGGATTATTGACCCTAAAAAAGTAACAAGAATTGCACTAGAAAATGCAGCCTCTGTTGCTGGTATGATCTTAACTACAGAGTGTGCATTAATTAAAACAGAAGTAGATCCAATGGGAGCTGTACCTGGAATGGGAAGTATGCCGGGAATGCCTTTTTAATAAATTAACAATAAAATAAATATAAAGTATGGATTATTTTGAATTAGAATGTGCAGTTGAAAACTGGGCAGAAGAAAAAGGTATCCTTGATAAAACTCAAGGACCAGATAAAGTGGCCACACCAATGGCTCAAGCATTGAAGACACTAGAAGAAACAACTGAGCTTTGCACAGCTATCAATAGTGATGACCGTGAAGAGATTATTGATGCTATGGGTGATATTATGGTTACCTTGATTATTCAGGCTAAGATGCAGAATGTATCTTTAGAATACTGTCTTGAATCAGCTTATAACGTAATCTCAAAACGTACAGGTAAAATGATTAATGGTCAATTTGTAAAAGATAATGATTAGTATTGGTGAATTACATGATGTTGCTGTAGGAAGCAAAGTTAAGGTTATTATACGCAAACACTATCTAGGAACTCTATCAGCATCAGTAAGTCTTATAGATAATGATATACTTACATATGATCTTAAAGATGGTATGTATGCTATCTGTACAGATAGTAAAGGTAACAAAGTTAAAGTTCCTGGATGGACAAGAGTTGAATTAATTGAAGAACCCTTGTCTGAGTCAGATTAATTTACTATATTTACACTTCAAAAGTTTAATACTATGGGTTATAATAAACCAAAAGAAACCACCAGATGGCATTTAGAAAATGCGCCTTTACCTAACCATGGTAAAAGCTATACAGTTATATCACATAAAACAGTGATAGAGAGCACCATGAAGTTACTTAGTGATAGTGGCTTTGTTATACAAAAATCACATTATAGATCTAGCATGAATGCTAATGTAGCTCAGGGTATTTATTACATATACCCTACCAGCACAACAAATGATATAATATCTACAGAAAATGAATTAGGGATGATGTTTGCATGGACTAATTCATATGATAAAAGTACAAGATTTCAATGTGCTGTTGGAGGATATGTTAAAGTCTGTTTTAATGGTATGATTGCAGGAGACATGATGAATTATAAAAGAAAGCATACTGGATCAGCTGATCATGATGCAAAAATGCAATTAAGCAATCAAATTAAGAATGCAGAAAAATACTATACTCGTATAATACAAGACCGTAATCTTATGAAAAGTGTTGCATTAAATTCTAAAGAACAAGCAGAATTAGTTGGTAGATTATTTATTGAAGAAAAAATACTTGACACTACACAACTTAGTTGTATTAAAAATGAAATGCATAAACCAACATACCAATATGATACTACACCAGATACTGTGTGGTCATTTTATAATCATGTTACATATGCTTTGAAGAAAGCTCACCCAAGAGATTGGCTGAATGATTCACAACAGTTTCATGATTTTATTACTGCATTATGTCTTAATAATCCTCAAAGCGGCATAGAAGAAGAAATTGTTTCTAACTATGATGTAATTAACCCTGCAGACGTAAACTTAGATGATGTAAATAGCTGGCATAATCCAACTGTAAATACTGATGATTTTGATTTAGATATAACATATGCTAATGAGATTGATATAGACGTAGATGTTACTTCTGATACTGTAACTGAAATACAAGTAAAAGATCAATTTTATAGAGGAAATCTATGATATTAAACCTAATTTTATTGGGTATACTATGTGTATGTTATTACATATGTTTTCATATGAATAATACTAAATAAGCTAGGGGAAACCAACGGGTCTAAGTTTGTGCATTCTTGGGCCCATCTCCTTTGCTGAAATAAATTGTAAATAAACAAAACTCCTTATGAATTATTATAGATGTCACCAGTGTGGTAATGATGTTAAAAATATGAAGAAAGAATGTTATTCAAGTTATTGTACCTCATGTGACAAATATAAATTATCACATGAAGTATATAGGTTTATATCAATTCTTTCTAAGTAGAATCTTTATTTCCAAAAAACTGAACCAACAACTTGATTAACTCCAATTGCTGTAGCATCTCCTATAGTAGCGGCACCGGTAATATTAACACCTAAACCATTTACCAGACCTACACCAATAGGTAGAACTAAATTATATACACTATCTGCTTGTAATGCAAATGTTGCAATTGATGTGTCACTACCAGAAACAGGAATGCTAGCTTTATCAAATATTCTTATAAAAGCATCTGATGTACCAGTATTAGTTAATGATATACCATAGAAAGTACCTCCTCCTTTTTTTATAAATGCTTCATTAGTTGTTGCTAATGATAAAACCATATATGTTTCTAAAGCACCAAAACCATATTCGTTTGGCATTGACATAGTTTTAGGATAGTCTGAATTAAGACTTGATGATTCTGAATTATTATATTGTGTTACCATTTTATTTTATTTTGTTTTTTATTATTGTCTATGGATATATTCTTATTTCAAACATCACTCTTTGGAATGCACTTGCATCTGAACTACTACCTGTATCATACACCTTAAACTGAATATTAGTAGTGGTTAGGTTAAATAACTTTGAATAAGTATCAGTTGCTGTGATATCACCATTAAATGTAGCAAATAATTTATCTTTATCTGCCCAGGCTGTGTTTGGAGTAATGACAAACTCACTTTGACTTCCAGGACCTGTAAATGCATAAGTTAAACCTGTAGTATTTTGTAAAATTACAGTAGTCCAACTTCCTCCTGAAACGCTTGCATATCCCACTAAAGTAGTATAACCAACCGCAGCAGTTCCATTAGCAGCAGCAGTAATTCTACCTTGTGCATCTATTGTTACATCTGCATTAGTATATGCACCTGCGGTTACAGCAGTATTATCTAATTGAACTAGCAGTGTATTAGCCGCAACAGTACTTGTACTTATAGCAGTTCCTCCTTCTATTTTTGCATTTTCACCATTAATTATTGCTTCAGGAGTTCCTGTATCTCCTTCTAAATTCCAACTTGTCATTCCAGCTCCTTGAATCCAAGGAACATTAACTACTAGTTGATTACTAGAATTCTTTTGGATTCCATACGTTCTAGAAGCGGTAGCACTTACTGCTGTTCCAGCAACTGTTTGAGTTGTATCTGAAAATAACTTACCTAAACCTAAAACGGTAGAGGTCATCATAGAGTAAGTAGTATTGTTATCCGTCCAAGGAACGTTAACTACAAGATTGTCACCTGAATCAACTTGAACTTTATACGTTCGCAGAAGAGTTGTGCTTGATGCGTTAGGAGTTACTGCTTGGTTGCCGTCAACATTAGCATTAAACACTGTACCACTTAAAGTTAAACCTGTGCCGGCTGTGTATTGGGTGTTAGTATCTACCCAAGGTACGTTAACTACTAATTGACCCGCTGCGTTAAATTGACTACCATATGTTCTACTAGCTGTAGTAGTTATAGCACTAGCTGATGCTGTTTGTACTGTATCACTAGATAATTTACCTAATCCTAATACAGAAGATGTCATTGCAACATTAGCTGCTGGTATTGTTGGAAAAGCAATAAAATTTCCTTCACCGTTTACATAATCAGTACTTGCTCCATTTGCAGTTATTGCAATTGCTGGAGTTGATGTAGCTGAAGTAACAGTTGATGTAAATGCTGTTCCTGCAAAGGTAGATGATACTTGTGTTACTGTGCCGCCACCTGCAGCAATAGAATAATTAGGAATATTTAATACTCCTCCAGTTAAAGTTGCTGCACCTGTAGTTCCACTGGTTGTTAAACTAGCAAATGCTCCGCCTGAAGCAGCAATTGTAACTTGGTTTGATCCATTATCTGTTAAAGTAATGTTTGCTCCTGCCTGAATAAGTGTTTTAGTTAAAGAACTATCACTACCTGTTAAAGAGATAGCATAGTCGGTTCCACCAGATACTCCACCACCAAGAGCATAAGTTGTATTATTATCAGGTGCTGTTGTCCATTGTACTTCACTACCACTAATTGCACTTAATACTTGACCATTTGTTCCTAAATTACCACCTCTATCTTTTACAGGCCCATTAAGATAGAATATACCGTCTATAGCTATAGTTTGATCAGAACCATCTCCTATTGTTAGTACTGCAGTAGCTCCTGATCCCGTTTGAATCATAGTTATTGGTGCAGCATTACCAAGGGTTGTGGTATCTGTCCACATAGCCATATGATTAGCTGTTCCTGTACCGGTTAAACCGTTAAAAGTTGCCCAATCAGCAGTAGTACCGTTTGACGTTAGTATTTGATTTGCAGTTCCTATAGCTAACTCTTCCTTAACATTTGCTGCACTACCTCTCCAAATACTTCCGTATGTAAGAGATACAACCGGGTCATCATCTGACCACACAACTCTACCATCTGCTGTAGATCTTAATATTCTATTAGCTGTACCGGCTACTGCACCTGCAGAATCAATAACTCTGTTAAAGAGTGACGTAGCATGTACTGTATCTCCAAATGTACCTAAATCTATACTTTCCTTAAGAATAGCATTTTTATTTACATCTAAATTACCAGATATAGTGATTGTGTCGTTAGCAGCATTTTGGCTCATAATACTATCTTCTATAGATGTATTTTGTGTTGCACAAGATCCAGACACTGGAGCATACATTGGAATATTTTTTACTGTAGATGTTCCATTTTGTAAAACTACGTTAGTAAGTATATTACACTTAAAATCAATAAATTTAACAGCAAGTGGTTCCATCCTTGGTCCATATATACCTGCATTATTTAATGAACTTGTAGTACTAAGACGACCAATTTCTAAATAATCTACTGTATCCCTTAATGTTTTTTCTTTTTTATTTCTTGAAATAAGTCCTAAGACTTCTTGTATAAATATACTCATAGTTTTTTATTTATAAATACAATGCAGACAACTTAATACTTGTCTGTGCAGAGCATGTTATTGTTATGTTACCATTAACATCATTAAAAGCATCAACTTCAAAAGGCCCTAAAAACCCTTCTTCTCCAGCTGCTAAACTGAGTACTGCATTTTCTTTCTTTAATGTTCCTAGCAATGGATCTACTACTGTAGTTACTACCGGTACAACAGTTGCTGTAATAGCTACACCACTGCCATTTGCTACATGAAAAAATTGAATTGCTGTGTTTGCAAGTGTATCACCACTTGCAGCGGGAGTAACCGTTGTAGGTTTAATTCCAGCTTGTGATATTTGTTGTGATGTTAATACTGCCATAATTTAATTTTTAACTGTTTCTGTATCCAGATTTAAAAGACGCTGATTGAACTGGTTCACTAGCTCTAGTAGACTGTTGTGGTATATTAAGACCTGCCTTAGCTAATCTTTGTCTTTTCTTTACATTTTTTCTATTCTTATTTTGTTGAATAGCTTGTGGTATAGAGGTACCGTTAAAGTAACCATTTTTTATTTCCCCGTTTCCCATAGGGAAAGATATTTTCTTTGCCATAGTTTCTATTTATTAAGTGAATGTGATCCATCACATGAACCATCTAGATTCTGTGAGTTACCACAGACACATTGTTGTTTATTTTTTTTCATATTATTTTCTTCTTTTATTAGGTAGCTTTTTACTACTACATGCACCACCCATTTTGTATACATCTGTTACATCACTCATACCTCCGCCATTTCCCATACCCATAAGACCATTGTTTTTTGCAAAACCATCAATTATTTTTCTTGAATTCATTGTCTCAGGACTATTAAATGAGTTACCATCTCCAGATGTCATTCCCCCATTATAATAAGCATTCACTTTTTTACTTCCCATAATTTCTAATTTTTATTTGTTATTTTTTTTTACTTTCTCTAATGACCTTCCACCAAAGTAGGCACCAATTACAGTTATTAAAACCAACTGTAGTAAATCAACCCAGCTAGCTTTTACATCAAATGCAATTACACCTGCATCTATAAATACTAATAATACTGTTGATACAACTAAAAATATAAGAACTAAAGGTCTTACATTCTTTGCTAACCAACTATCACTAGCCATATCTGCAGACCATCTTGAAGAGATTTCTTTTTCCATCTCCACTTCATGTTTTGCAATTAGCTCTTTTATTCTTCTTTCTGCTTCAAGCTTTTCATCTTTTGATGTAATAAGCTCATCCAATACACCACCTATTCCTTCAACTAATTTAGTTGCACCGCTTGAAAATAATCTTGTTATAAAGTTAGGCATATTTTTTATTTTATGGATAAATTCTTATTTCTAATACAGCTCCTAAAAGTTGACCATCAATTCCAGTACCACTCATATTTGTAGATACTACATTAAAACCTGATGCAAAACTAGCAGTAACACTTACGACAGTTCCACCACTTGCTGTTTTTGTAGTATTAGAACATCTTACTGCTGCTTTATTTATATCTGCTAAAGGTGTAGAATATGTAGCTACATACTGTCCTGTTGTATTATATGTCCAGGTAATTGTTATACCTGCAGAATTTTCTAAAATAGCACCTGTAGGTGGACCTGTACTTACTTGTGATAGTATTTGTACATATGATGTATAAGGTAAAGCTGTACCTGATCCATTACTAGCTGCAGTTAATCTTCCTTGTTGATCTACAGTAATATTTGCATTAGTATAAGACCCTGATGTTACAGCAGTATCATCCAAGTCAATTTCTAATATAGCATTTGATCCTGATCCAGCCATGCTGGTTGTAATTCCTGTATCTCCACTGATTGTTAGATTAGTTCCTGATACTACATTTACAGTAGGATTTACACCACCGTCTGATTTTACTATCCAATTATATGTACTATTAATCATTAGTGTATTAGTACTTTGTCCAATAGTAATATTACTGCCCGCAACCAAAGTTCTAAAGTTAAGTGTTTCACCAACTTTATCTTTCCATACTTCTACTCCGCTTCCTACATTTGCTGCAGTATTAGGTTCACCTGTTGTTGTTATTTCTACATAACTATCATCAGAAGAAGTAGCAAGAGTAAGGTTACTGCTCAAAGACTTAATAGATCTGAAATATACAGTACATTTTTCTGTAACCTCATCACTTACTGTCTTTTGATATACTTGCCCTGTACCAGCAGCCGGATTGGCTGGAGAATTTGCATGGTCACAGTGTTCTGCAGCAACCTTAAAGTCTCTTACCTTAATAACTTTAATGCTTTTATAAGGAATAGGTGATGCAACACCAGTCATATTGGGTTCTTCATTGACACCTAAAACTAATACATCATCAGGATTTGCTATCTTTGCAAAAACATTCCTCCTTATTAAACTTAAAACATCAGTTAAAATATTCATTATTTTTTCTTTTTAGAAGCTGTCCATCCACCCATTTTATATGACTGTGATGATGAACTACCGTCAGCACGTTTAGCATTTCTTTTAGCATCTCCACCCTTAGTCATTTTTTCTATAAGCGTATTTACTGATATATCTTCCATTTCACCACCCAGCAACATTTTACCTGAGGTATTCATTGATCCTTCTTTAAGCATATCATCTATAGCTACAGCTTGTGCTTTATGCATAGCTGAAGCTTTTTTTAATGCACCAGATATTTTTTTTAATTTTTTCTTTGCCATAATATTATTTTATTGACTTCTTTCTGCCTTTTCTAGCATTACCTTTAACAGCACTACCAATATCAGCAACTTGATTACCTACTTCTTTAACAGCTTTAGCAACGTCTTTTAATTCTGATTTAACAACCTTAGCTCTTTTTTTAGTTTCTTTAACTGCAGCTATTGCTTTTTCGTCTATGGTAGTTTTACTCCATAACTTAATCCAGTAGTCTTGAGGACTATAAGTCCATAATATATTTATAATTTTTTTTAACATAATAAATTGTTTTTCAGTACTATATAAATAATATACAAATTTTGTCTCAAATAAGCAACAGAATAGGTAATATAAATACTATCTTTGTTAGTCCTATAACTATAATATACAAAAATAAATTCACTAAAATAAATTTTATGAGCATGGAAAAAACCTCCAGAAATAATAAACAATATAGAATAGGTATAGAATTTTTACCAAAAGAAACTTTACTAGGAATACATTACATTGAATGTGAAGTAGACCTTGCTCAATCAGGAAAATTTGAAGAAATGGTTGGTGTTCAAATTGGTTTTATATTTTTCACAATAAGTTGTATGAAAATCAAATTATAAATTTTTTAATTAAATTTATTTTCAGTACATTATATATACTCAGCAGCTGCACATCTTATAACTGGACGTGTGGCTATTTTATTCTTAATTAATAAAACATACTAAAAATGAAAGACATCTTCAAGCCCAGGGTAAACATCCTACCTTATGAATACCCACAACTTTTAGCATATAAAGATGCCATTAGACATTCTTATTGGATTGATACAGAGTTTAATTTTACAGAAGATATACAAGATTTTAAAATAACAATTAATTCTTCAGAACGTGATGTTATTAAAAAAACAATGCTTGCTATTGCACAAATAGAAGTTAATGTGAAAACATTTTGGGCTGATATGTACAAACGCATGCCTATTACTGAGGTAGGAGATGTAGGAATGACATTTGCTGAATCAGAAGTTAGACATAAAGATGCTTATGCTAGGCTGCTTAGAATA